>Ga0182024_10003640_pt1 | contig 36417 bp, 39 predicted proteins | sample P32metaG_FD_120480 | JGI IMG/M metagenome (GOLD analysis project Ga0182024, IMG submission 120480) | Permafrost microbial communities from Stordalen Mire, Sweden - P3-2 metaG (Illumina Assembly) | ecosystem: Environmental > Terrestrial > Soil > Wetlands > Permafrost | place: Sweden: Stordalen...
AAAGAAGCCTTCCACGTTCAAGAAAAGCTTGAAGTTGGCATCCTGGAGGGGGTGCCAACAATATTTGGCAAGGCCGAGATAGGCTGCCGCCAAGATAAAGCACATGGCCAATTCAGTCGGATCTCGCGCCTCAACAAAGTTGTCTTGGGGGTCGCCCTCTGATTGGGATATATCCGGATTCATCAACGCCCGTCTGTTTCTTGTGAGACGTTCTCTGCGGCTTTAGAGTATCCCAAAGCGTGAAGAACTGGCAAGAGGAATAACCATAGAAAGCCCATCAAACTTAAGCGCCAAAGATCTCTTCTGCCGCCGCCCTTGCTCTTTCCTTTCTTGTCTGTGCGCTTGCGGGCTGTGCCTGAGCGCTGTGGGGGGCGACTGCTTGATAGAACTGAGCATCAAAGGGGCGAGTGCGCACCACCACCGGCATGGGCACAGCATAGCCCAGAACCAGAGCTTGTTGCTTTGGATCTAGCTGAGCCAGCACGGTGCGCAGTGTCTGGCTGCCTGAAACACCGGTAAAAACTGCATCGATATCTTTCTCGTCGTTGAGAAGAGCCGTCACTCTTGTGCCAATCTGGCTGAGAATTTCAGGATCAATGCCTGACGGTCGCTGATCCACTATCAACAGTGTCACCGAGTATTTGCGCATTTCCCGGGCGATAATACCGAATATGGTTTGCCGCGCCACCTGCGGTGCCAGAAATTTATGAGCCTCTTCGATCACGATCATCAGTTTGCGCGGTGCCGGCACCTTATCGGGGTCTGCCTGGTGCAACTCCGAGCGGCGCACATATTCGGCGTGCAGGCGCCGGGTAATGATGTTTGTGGCCAGCATGTAGGAAAGAAGATTGTTTTGCCGTCCGAACTCCAGCACTATGTGACGCCCTGCCTGAATGTAGCGCAACAGCTCCTCGATGTAGTTGTGCGTCACCCTTTGCCGCAAGTAAGGAGTTTTCTGGACGATCGTGTTTAAGCGTCTTTGCAGGGTTTTGATCGCGGTCGGATGACCCTTATAGGTCTCAGTAAATTGATCGATCTCCTCGCCGGACATATCTAACAAGGTTGAGATCCAATCCTGGCCAAACTTCTCCTTCACGATATAGGCGTTTTCCAGTGTCGCTTCCGACAACGCCAATTCACCTTTCAATAACTCTAGATCTTCAATTTCAATCTGGTTGTAGCCGATGTACATCTCGAGCGCGTCGGGAATTCCGCGCGCTCTGGAAGAATCGGCGTCAAGGCTAAAGACCGTCACTTGCGCACCAAACAGCTGCTTCAAGCCTTTCACTCTAGGCGCTGCTTTATTCTCCGACATCGCTTGCCAGCCATATTCATTGTGCATGTCAAAGACCAAGACCGAGCAGACATCTTTGTGAATAATGCCACACATCAATATGCGGGTGAGAAAAGACTTTCCCGTTCCTGATTTGCCGAAAATGCCGTTTGATCTTTCGATAAATCTGTTCAAATCAAGGCACACAGGTGTTTCCATATTTAAAGGTTGGCCGATGCTGAAATGCGCATCCCCTGGCTCTTCGCTCTCTTGCCCGAAAACAAGAGCGAAATCTGCTGTGCTGGCCTCATAGACTGGTGAGAAGTGAGTGGGAATTGTTTTTACCGGGCGCAGCTCCGCACTATCTGCGGTATTACTTTTTTCCAGCATAAGCATCGGTTGCACTTTTACGGTGCCATAAGTGGTCGTGCCGGAAAGCACAGAAAGCAGGAAATCATCAGGGTGTGGAGGGTTGGCCAGAATTGTCTGATTGCTCGCCGATAAGCTGACATCGGTGAGCATGCTAAAGAAGCGAGAGCTCTTGCCCTCCACCACCACGAAGCGGCCAACACGCAAATCCTCAACGGAATTTTGACCATCAAGACGCATCTCCAGTCCGGTGGAAAGAGAGCCTTGCGTGATGATGCCCAAATAGTTGGGACTTTTCTTCACTGTTTTCTAACTAACCGATCTGAAAACCAATCGCTTTGGCGAATGCGTTGATCGCCTCTTCGCGTTTGCTTGCTTCATAGTTTTGCCGGCAGACGACATCGGCTTCATCTTCGCCCCGATATTCAGTCATGGTGTAAATGACTGGTTCATGCAAACTCTTTTCCAGTCGCATCAAATTGCCGTTTGTGGCGGTGGCACCAACAAGACCCCAGACGCCTTCCAGCGAGTTAACGATGTCGTCGAGGGTGTGCGGCCATTGTGGTCGAGTGCTGGTCGTGGTGATATTCATGAGCTCCCTCCGTGAATGTGCTAGGCAACGGGGCTCCAGTGCAGGGTACCTTGATAAAAAATTGTCCGGAGAGGGACTTGAACCCTCATGGTTGCCCACACGCCCCTCAAACGTGCGCGTATACCAATTCCGCCACCCGGACTTGTCTCTCGAGCCTACATATATGCCATTCTAGTGGCAAGCACAACAAACTCTAACAGCATCGAGTCGATTCTTTGGAATAGTTTATGCGATGTACCAATGCCCTGCAATAGGCTGGAACTTTAGCCATTGGCAATCGTCGATAGGGGCTGTGGCACGCTATTTGCTGTATATCTCAATAGATCACTTTGCTTCCAAGGTTGCTAAAACCCGCTCAATAGGGGCATTCCGCCCACTGTCAGTGTAAAAAATTTATCTATCAAGCAGATAAAATCGAGGATCTTGGGAATAATTATAGGAGCGCCTTCAGCCATGCACTGTTCGGGCGCCGGATCTCTTGATTAGGAGCGGTTTTCAAAAAATCGGGAGGGTCTGCGGAAGCCAATTATGATTGAAATGTACGTCGCTGGAATCGCACTGGATGCTCGGAACGGGCACCCTATAGTCGTTCTCAACGACAGCACCAAGCGGCGAGCCTTACCAATATGGATTGGCATGCCCGAGGCCAGCGCCATTAGCCGGGCTCTTGATAATGTAAAACCGGAGCGACCTCTGACTCATGATTTGTTGCTCAACGTGATCGCAACCCTGGGCTACAAAGTTAAACAAGTTGAAATCAACGAGTTGGCAGCAAACACTTATTACGCCACCATTCTCCTGCTTGTAGATGATCCCGAGCACAAGCTGGACACAACAAAATCAATCGATGCCCGACCGTCAGATGCCATCGCCCTGGCTCTAAGAGCGAAGTGTCCGATATTTGTTTCCGCCCAAGTTGTTGCTGATGGCACCATTCCGGCAGACTTTGAGAAAGATGAAGCGGAAGCGCAAGAGTTCAAGAAGTTTATTGAAGGTTTGAAGGCATCCGACTTCAAGAAACAAGGCGGCGAATAGCCCTATTTATTAGCCCTTTTTCTTCAGCGTCTGAGTGAGAGCCGCCTCTAGAGTGGCTATTTTGGCTTCTAAGAGCTTGATTTTGTCTGACTCATTCTCTTTCAGCATCTTCGCATCCTGAACTTCCCACTTTTGCAAAGTCTTCTGACTTTTGACTTCCTTTATTTTGGTCTGCCACAAAGCCAGGCTTGCCACCAATCCAGACACCCAGGCGCCTATCAGGCTCACCCCAAGAGGAATCGGCAAAGCACTGCCGAAGAGATTGAGGTTGGCGCTTTGAAAGTTTTGTACTGCGCACGTCAAGACGATGAGCCCAAGAAGCACCGCCAGACCCATGACCAATTTAAAAAGCATAGTCGCTCATCCTCATGTATGTTCTCATTGCAGTTCTCATTGCAGTTTGCTCAGCAACAACTGGAAATCGTCAGGCAATGGTGCCTCAAATTTTAGCAGCAAGCCTGTTAAGGGATGGTTGAAAGTGAGTTGGTGAGCATGCAGAGCTTGCCCCTTTAAGCCCATTTTGGCGCGCAGAGCTGGTTTTGCGACGAATTTCGGATTGTATAGCAAGTCACCGACCACCGGGTGATTGAGACTGGCCATGTGCACGCGAATCTGGTGCGTGCGACCGGTTTCCAGCGACACTTTTACAAGCGTGTAATCATGCAGTCTTTGCATGACCTGGAAATGACTGACCGCTTTCCGGCCAGAAGCAACGACGCCCATCTGTTTTCTTTTGGTCGGATGGCGACCGATCGGCTTGTCGATGGTACCCTGATCTGCTTTCAGGTTTCCTTCCACTAGAGCGAGATAGACTCGGCGAGCCGTTTTGCACCGTATCTGCTCGGCCAGATTTTGGTGCGCCACATCTTGTTTGGCTACCACAATCAGCCCGGAGGTGTCCTTGTCCAGGCGATGCACCACTCCCGGTCTGATGCGGCCCCCGATGCCGGAGAGGCTCTCACCCATGTGGAAGAGCAGCGCGTTCACGAGCGTGCCGGTTTGTACGCCGGCACCAGGATGCGTGCTCATGCCTGCTGCTTTGTTGATCACGGCTAGATATTCGTCCTGGTAGACAATCTCTATGGCGATATCTTCTGGTTGCGCGTCGATGGAAACCGGCTCAGGCAGCTCTATTGATATCTCTTCTCCGCCGCACAGCTTTGTGCTTGCTTTGGCAGGTCGATCGTTGACGAGAATGAACTCTTCCTCAATCAATCTTTGCACGCGCGAGCGGCTCAGGTCAGGCACTTGCTGGGCAACATATTGGTCCAGACGAAGGGAAGATTTGTCCAGCTGCCCTGTCTCGACAATCAAAGTCAAATATCGATCGTCGTGTCCGACATCATTCATTTCCACTGAGATTGACTTCTTTTTGAATCTGTTCTGCTGGAATCTTTTCTGTGTGAATGTTGGCTGTTTGCATGCTTTCTGATTGAATGCTCTCCGTTTGAATACTCTCCGTTTGAATACTCTGCCCTTTCTGTTTGCTCGCCTTTCTTTCCAGGAGCATGGAGAGCAGAATCAGGGCAATTCCGACATCGATAAACATGTCGGCGGTGTTGAAGATTGGGAAATCCATAAAAGTGAAATCGAGGAAGTCGGTGACGCGGCCTTGAGTGAAGCGGTCAAACAGGTTACCGCAAGCTCCTCCGAACAAAAGACCAAGACCTGTTCGTTCGAGGTTGGAGACAAGCTCTGCCTCCCTTCGCAACATCCATGCCACCAGAAATAGTGTCACCAAGGTCGCTAAAGAAGTCATCAAATAACCGTTACCGGCACCAAGACTAAAAGCGGCACCGGTATTGGTGGTAAGGTACAAACGAACTAATCCGGGAATGAATGGGCTGGCAACGCCTGGAGAGAGAGTTGACCTGATAAATTCCTTGCAGCCGGCGTCGCAGAAAAATGCTCCCAGGGTCGTTATGGGGATGATCCACTTTCCGTAATTAGGTGCGCAGGCTCTACTTGACCTGTTCATTTAGTTGGTCGTGCAGGATTTTGCCTTCGCTATCATCTGCATCTTTGGTATCGGATGATTCTGACTTTTTGCTCGATTTGGCCTTGTCGACGAGTTTGCCCGGAATATCTTTGCCTGTCTTTTCTGCCGTGATGATGGCTTCCTCGCGCTCTTCTGAATTTGGCACCACATTTAAGCGGCGAGTCAAAAAGGTGATGCCCATCAAATTGTTTCTCTGTACGTTTGTGATGCCGATTGTAGCCATCAACAGCTCGTTGCGATTGTCGGAGTTGGCGGGCATAATTCGCTCCAGAACTGACCCACCTTCAAGCGATCGCCATACTTCACCTGGTGAAGGCTGCGGATATTCAAGCGGCTGGCTCGTGATCGAACCAACTGCCGTGAGGTTGCTGGGCAGATTTAGTTCCAGTTTGGCCGAATAGTGATTGCCTGATTTGACTTGCTCCGGAGCGGAAAAAACTGCGTTCAAATTCTTGGCTAAGCCAAAAGCAACTCGCACTTTTTCGTAATCAATTCGATCGCCGATTATCTTCCAGTCCTTGCCGATTTTTTTGATGTAAAGCTGACCTTCGGAGATCGAGCTCAGGTCGCCCTTGGAGCCGATTACAGGCATGACTTTGGCAGTGCTGCCCACGGCCATATCACGCGATTCGACAGTGGCGAAATTTCCTTCGATGCGAATAGATTTTGTCTTGGACGAGTATTTTACATCCGGATAAGTCTTCCAAAAATCTTGCGTCAAAGCGGAAACAGCCTTCTTATCCAGGCCATCATTGTTGACATAATCATCCGTATAGAAGGACATTAAGTTGTCCAGGCTGTGGGAGTTCCACTGAACTTCCATGTTTTCCAGGAACGCCTCAACGTCTTTGCGCTCAGATTCATGTTCCTTATTATCAGGATCAAGAGTGAAGTCGTTTGCACTTTCACCGGCGGTGGTAATAACAGTCGATGTTTCGATCGCTTGTGCCGGACGGCAGGCTGGTGCCACCAACAGCAGTGCTGCAACCGCATATGGTGCAAACATATTGTCTCTTCTTCCGCGCATCGACATCTCTTTCACTCCATCTTCTGCCTGCCTGGCTCGGTCAAGCGATGCCGGCAGGTCCCAGTCAGTCATTATACAGGGCTGGGACCTCGCCTGGAGCATGTTTTACGGAATACGACCGATATTGTCGCGACCTGGCCCTGAGGCAGTCACCCAAACCAGCTTGTGCAGCCAAAGGTGTAGCCCCTGCAGGCGCCGTCTTTCTATCGCCTTCCTAAGCGCTGCAGCTTGCTCCGAGGAGCTTGTTCATCTGCTCGATATTCTCTTTTATCGAGTCAGCCGACTTCTTGAGCTGCTTTAGCTCATCATCAGTGAGCTTAAGCTCAACAATTTTCTTCAGCCCTTCTCGCCCAAGAACCGCGGGCAACCCAACGTAAACGTCTTTCAGTCCATACTCGCCATCGGCATAGACCGCGCAAGGCAAGAGTCGGTTTTTGTCTTTGAGGATAGCCTCAACCATTTGCGCAGCGGACGCGCCAGGGGCATAGAAGGCACTGCCGGAGCCTAGCAGCTTCACGATTTCGGCGCCACCGTCGCGGGTTCTGGCTACTAGCGATTCGATTCGCTGCGCAGACAGGAGTTCGGTGATAGGCACACCGTTGATTGAGGAAAAGCGCGGGAAGGGCACCATTAAATCACCGTGTCCGCCAAGCACCATGGCTTTGATGTCCTCAACTGAATAGCCTGTTTCCATGCCGATAAAGGTCTGAAAACGGGCGCTGTCTAAGACGCCTGCCATGCCCATAACTCGGCTGGTTGGCAGTTTGGTAGTTTTCCAGGTGAGGTAGGTCATCACGTCAAGCGGGTTGGTGACAACGATAAAAATGGCGTCGGGTGAGTGCTTTATTGCTTCTTTGGCTACATTTTGCACGATGCCTGCGTTGGTCTTGAGCAGATCATCTCGAGTCATGCCGGGCTTGCGTGCTATGCCGGCTGTAATCACGATGATGTCTGAATTCTTGGTTTCAGCATAGTCGTTGGTGCCGACCAGATTGCGGTCGTGACCGTTAATGGGCGCCGCTTCCATCAGATCGAGACATTTGCCCTGGGGCATTCCTTCGATAACGTCGACGACAACTACGTCAGCGAGGTCTTTGTCGGCCACGTATTGAGCCACTGTGGCTCCGACGAAACCTGCTCCTACAACTGTAACTTTGTTCACGACAATCCTCCTGGCGCTTACGCCTCACCCCGAACACCGAATCCGCAAAGCGTAACACGCTAATTTTGAAGCGCTCCCTTGCTTAACTATTAGTTCCCAGTCTCTTCAAAAGAAAGTGAAGGAGAGTGAAAACCCCATGTTCAATGGGAATTAATTGAGTATGCTGAAATTGAGCAAGGATTTTATGTTGCAGGTTGGACCCAAAGTGAAATTTCTGCGTCAATCGTAATTAGGTAAGCCGAGATCCCTATGTTTCAAAGAACGTTATGGGCATTGTTGAGAACCAATCTGCCAGCGCCCGCGCCCGGCAGGGCGGAGGCTATGGCCTTTAGAGCCCAGCTGAACCTGTCTAGCCGTTTTCTGGCGGTTGCCCTGGCCTTGCTAGCGGTTATGCCGGTTATGCCGGTTGCTGCTGCGGCTGATAACTCTGACGAACCAATACTGAAGCCAGACGTTCCCAAGCTCGACCTCACCGTGCCTCCCTCAAAACGTACGCTCAAAGGCGGAGTGCAACACATCGAGTCTGCTCTTCCAGCCAAAAAGAAGCTTTCAGCCGCAGCCTCAGGCACTGGCTTCACTGGCAAGCTCAAAAATGACGGCAAGTTGTCTTCCGGAACTGCAAAAATGGGCATTTTTGACAAGCTCTTCAAAGTGAAGACAGCCCAGCAGAACCCACTCAATGCCAATGTGCAAAACGGAATCGGCATCATCGGGGTCAAATTCATCCTTGGCTTTGGCCGGCCTCCTACCATAAATAGGGTCTTTTCAGGTACGCCGGCGCATGAGTCGGGCTTGCGAGTAGACGACATCATCGTCGCCGTCGACGGCGTGCCCACCAACGGGCTGACCAAAGATGAGGTTTACGGCATGATCGTCGGCAGACCCGACACTCCTGTCACCCTTTCAGTTTTGCGCAACGGTGACTTCATGGCTCGCACCATGCAGCGGATGGACTTCAACGACATTGCCGATCCGCTTGTCAAACGCGACTATATGATGAGCCTCTAATCGGGGTGCCAACGCAAGCTTGCCGCCTGTGGGGTCCTAAATCATCTAGCGTATAACGCTACAGGATTACGTTATACGTATAACGTAATACGCTGGTTGCCCAAGGTGCCCCGCCCAGTGTAAGCGGATGAGGCGGATGACAATTCCGTCCATCATGGCGAATTCAGCAGCGACCTGGTAAAATTCCCAAATGCGTCTTTGTTTTGATGCCACCAGATTTGGTAGCGGGCTTGACGGTGCAATCGAGTTGGCATCCGGCAAAGGTTTGTCTGCCGTGGAATATTCATTCGCCCCATTCTCATCAGGGAAGGCGGCGAAAGAGCTTGATGCCAAAGAGAAAAAATCGCTGCGCGCTGCCGCCACATTGGCCCAGGAGAAGGGCGTGCAGTTCGACTGTCTCAACCTTGACTTCTGTCACAATCCTGAAGATAAGAAATCAAGCAAACTATTTCTTGCCATGATGACAAAACTGGCTCAGGTAGCCGAAGTTCTTTCATGCTCGAAAGTCGCTTTCAGTGTCGCTCCCGGTGAGAGCGAGGTCTGGAAAGAAAGTTTGGCGCAGCAACTGGGCGAAATCGACGACGAAATGCAGGCGCGCTGCGTCAAACCGCTGTTGCGGTTGTCCACTCCGGTGGACTTTCGCGATGTCACCTTGAAGCGCTGGCGCGGCATGGCACCACAAGATTGGCGTGATTTGATCTCCTTGTGCCCCATGCTCAGTCTCAGCTTCTCCCCGGCAGATTGTGTCTGGCTGGGCATCGACTATTTGCGCATCCTTTCCGGAGTAGTAGCGGCGATCGATCATATTGAAGCGCACGATGTGGAGATAAACCGTGATTTGCTCGTCGACAGCGGTATGTTTGGACCCTTGTGGTGGCGCTATCGCATGCCTGGAAAAGGGCAGGTAGACTGGAGTCAGCTGATCGAAGCGCTTAAACTTTACGACTTTAAGGGCACCATATCCATTCACATGGATGATGAATTTGTATCTGGTGACTGCGAGGACCTCTACAATGCCCTCGAAGGAAGCATCAAAAAGTTGGCACCGCTTGTTCGAGGTTAGCTGATGACCGAGTCACCAACTGCTTTTATGTACCTGCACACTCATTGGGATCGCGAATGGTATCTGCCCTTCGAAATCTACCGAGCGCGTCTGGTGGCACTTGTGCGATCGATCGTCGAGAGTTTGAAAAACGGCTCACTGCCTAACTTCTTGCTTGATGGGCAGGCAAGTGTTTTGGAAGATGTTATGGAAATTGAGCCCTCCTTGCAAGGACCGATTTCGCAACTGATGCAAGAAGGGCAGCTGTCCGCCGGGCCCTGGTATGTGCTTGCCGATCAGATGTTGGTATCAGGCGAAAGTTTGATCCGTAACTTGCAGTTCGGTTTAGAGATTACGGGCAAGTTTGGGCCGCCAGCCATGATCGGTTATTGCCCGGATACCTTTGGTCATTCAGCCGATCTGCCACGAATACTTACCGGTTTCGGCATCGATAATGCTTATGTCTGGAGGGGCGTGCCGAAATTGGAGGGTGGCCCCGTCTTTTTCTGGAAGAGCCCTGATGGCAGTAGCGTGATTGCTTATCAGTTGTCTCGCGGTTACTACCGCACCGAATTTCACTCACTGTCTGCTGTGGATGAGTTGGAGTCACGGTTGCAGACTTGGCTCAAAGTCGGTGACGCTCATTTCTGTCAGGCTCTGAACGGCTCGCTTATTCCGGTCGGAGGAGACCATCTCGGTCCGCCTCGTGATCTGTATAGGTTGGCTCAAGCTCGCGTCCCTGGGAGCGCAAATGCAGGCGTACCCGGCAGCTCAGATGCAGGCGGGACGCCTGCGCTCCCTGGACCCAATATTTCATTTGTCACCCTGCCTCAATTTACATTGAGGCTGCAGTCACTCTTGTCCAATCCTGATCTACTGCTTGATCTACCATCGGTCGATGGAGAGTTGAGAGACAATTCGGCAGCACTGGCATTCGAGCGGGCCTACTTGCTGCCAGGAGTTCTTTCCACCAGACTTTATTTGAAGCGCGCTAATCGGATCGCTGAGCATCGCTTAAACTCTGTCTTGGAGCCACTTTTTGTCCAGCTGGCAATTGATAAAAAGTTTGCTTACCCTGACTTCGAATTGCACCACGCCTGGAAATTGCTATTGCAAAACCATCCCCACGACAGCATTTGTGGATGCTCAATCGATGTCGTGCACCAGGAAATACAGATGCGCACGATCAAGTTTCATCAGCTGTTGGACGCTCTGGAGGCGGAAGCGACACGATCCATCATTGCAGCCAGCCAATGCTCGTCCTATCCCCTCATATCGATCCCAACCGGCGCGCACAGGCACTGCAGCTGCGCTCAAGGCGACTGCTGCCTGGTCGATCCGTCAGTGCCAATCAATAGCGTCCAGGTCTTCAATCTTTCAGCAAATACGTTGGCGGCACCGATACCGGTAAGCTGGACTTGCGAAAAGGAGACCACCAGGCATGCTTTAAGCGATGATCACGGACAGACAAATCTGCAAATTGATGCAGTCGAAAAGTCTACTCAGATATTTTGCGGCACTGGCGGCGAGCCTGTGGTCAAGGACGTTTTCGTCCACAAAGGTTGGTTGTGGACAGAAGCCTTGCCGGCATTCGGATATAAGATTTTGCCATGGATGGTTAAATGTGGAGAAGCGCCCAGAAACCCGACGGCTCCAGCAAAGACGCATGGCCACGCAGTTGCCGCTCATCCGCGACAGATTGCCAACGAGTTTTTGTCGCTCACGGTTGAAGGTGATGGTGCTCTGGTGGTCACCTGCAATGAAAGTCGTGGTGCGCAGCGCGTCTTTGCCCTCGTTCACAAAATTCGTGATGTTGCTGATTGTGGCGACCTCTACAACTTCGATCCTTTGCCTGGTGATCAGCCTCTTTTGGCAAAATTCATTGATACCAGCGAAGGTTTGGGCGGTCCTTTGGTTTCCTCGCTTAAGCTGCATTATGAGATGCCAATTCCGCAGGGATTGGATGAGCTGGTACCGCCACCAATGGAAGATGGATTTCCGCTGGCACCGGGAAAATTTCAACGCACCAAAGAAACGATCCTTCACTCATTTATGGTCGAAGTGTCGCTTAGACGAGGGGCGCCAATTGTTTTCTTCGATCTGAAGTGGACAAATAAATCATGCGACCACCGCCTTGAGGTTGTTTTCGAGACGGGCTCGCGCATAGATGCTACCTATTCAGAAAACCACTTCAGCATTTTGAAACGAAAAGCACCGAGCACTGAGCACACTTCGCCAATTGCTTTGCCCGTCCCTAAAGGGCAGGAGGCGCCTGCCGACCGCTTTCCCTGTCAGAGGTTTTTTGTCGCCAACAGGCAAATCTTTCTTAATTGCGGGCTACCCGAATACGCTGTCGATGGCTCGACCGCTTGCCTCACGGTTTTGCGCAGCGTTTCAAATTTGAATCGAGCCCGACTGGCAACAAGAGGAGGCGGTGCCGGTCCAAGCGTGCCAACGCCCGAGGGGAACTGTCTGGGCAATCAACAGGCAACCTATGGCTGGGCTCCATTAAAGAATCTGGCGGCAACGCAGTCCACCGCCCTCGACGCTGAATTCTCTGTCTCCGAACTTCCTGACTCCGAACCTGCTGACGCCGAACCTGCTGACGCCGAACTTTCCCAACTTCCTGACGAGCATTGCATTCAGTCATATACGCTGGCTGAGATTTTTGAAGGTAAGTCCTGGTCATCGTTTCTACAAACAGATGAAGCGCCCGTCTCTAAGAGTTTTGTCGCCATAGACAATGCGGCCTGCAAACTTTTGGGCACTTACTTTAAGGAGCAGAACGATTCGATTTTTCTTAGAATATTGAACGTGTCAAACTCTGAGCAGACAGCTGTGATCAGATTGAATTTTCCCTTCCATGCTGCCTATCTTTGCAAACTCAACGAGCAAACACTCGCACAAAGTAGATTGCAGCAAGAGAAAGACCAGATCTCCCTTCAAGTCAACGCGAACGAGTTGCTGACCTTAAAAGTAGAACTGATACGCTGAATAAAGTAGTGGAGCAAAATGGGTACAATTTCGATATGAAAAAGAACATTAGCTTATTGCTTCTCATTCTGGTGCTAAATGCGGTGCTGCCAGTTGATGCTCGCAAAGACGCTGATTCTCCTCTGACGGATGATTCGCAAGCACAGTTGAGCAAAGCCGCTCATCTGATAAAAAGCGGTCATGCCGATAAAGCCAATCCGCTCATCCTCTCAGCTTTGCAGGGCGCCACAGATCTACCAAAATGTATGGCTATGGCTGCTTACACTGAGGGAAGTGGAGCTGCTTTAATGGAAGCCCGGCGCGAGTGTTTGTCGAAAGCGTTGACCTTCTGCACCACGCGCCAAGATTTTTTGCAGGTGGCGTTGAAAGCGCGCCAATTTCAGTGTTTTGATGTGACCAGAGACGCCATCAACAACCTCATCGCTAGTGCCACTTCCCCTGATGATCTCTACGACCTGGCCAGGAAGGCGCAAGAGATTGCTTTAAATGACGTCGCCCATATGGCGATCGAAAAGGTCTATGGTCAGACTAGATCCGTTGACGATGCTCTTAAGTTTGCTCGCCAGGCAAAATTGCTTGGCTATGACGATTTGACTCGTAAGGCCGTAAAAGATTTAATCGACGATGAGTCGGATCCGCATGAACTAATGGTCTTGCTCAGAAACATCGAACCGCTGGGAGTAAAGGATCTGAGCCGTTACGCCCTGAAGAATGGTCTCGACCATGCTAAGACCTCGTTTCAATATATCGATATCTATAACGCGGCCCAGCGTTGCGGCGAAACAGACATTCGAGACGTCGCACTCTATAGAGGCAAACGAGCAAGAATCATAGAAAACATGCAAAAGACAGCAGCTGAAGCACAGGCTCAAGCCGCTCAGGCAGCCGCGGCAGCAGCAGCTGCGGCTCCAGCTGCTGCGGATGCCCCTAAAGCCGATCCGCCGATAAAAAACAGCGGACCGAACGCCGGGTTTTAGCGCTTGCCGAAGACGTCTAAGCCGATCTGGTGAATATTCAAGCTCGATGTGTTTTCTGCGCGGTGACAATCAGATAATCGAGGGTGTGATCATCTGATACTTCCCCATGGTCAGCCGACCAGAAGATCTTGAGCAACGGGTTCAATCGGGCGACGATCTCAAGATCTCGAATTCGTTTTCGCGAAAAGTTGCGAAAAGGAAGAAACACCTTATCACTGATCGATCTCAACTTTCGATTTTCGAAGCCGGCAGCTTTCAATTTATCATCGAGAACTTCTGCGGTGTACATATTGGCCTCAGGAATCTGCCACAGCAATCGACCCAATGCTTCACTCATGCGCCGCTGGAAACTGAACGCCTCAGGCGTTGCACACGGAAGGATGTCCGCCATTGCAATCCGTCCTCCTGGCCGCAGCACGCGCCATGCTTCGTGCAGAAACTTCTCCCGAGTGTTGAAGTGAAACGCTGATTCCAGTGACACCACTTTGTCTACGCTTTCGCTTTCTAAGGCAATCTCGGTTGCGGATCCGAAGCGAAGGTCGATGCGATCAGACAGCCCCGCCTCCGCCACGCGCCGTTTGGCCACCTCAATCTGCAATGGCGTGATGTTCAGTCCGATGATCTTGCGCGGACCGAACCGCTTTACCCAAAAAAGATCTTGATCAGCAAAGCCGAAGCCGGCATCGAGCACAGTGTCTGTGGGACCAAGCTGCGCCGCCTCGCCCAGGAGCTCCGCTAAGTCCTGGCAGGCTTGGTCATATGTGCTCGCTCTTTCCCAATATCCAAGGTTGAGAAAAAGACTCTTCTCCGCGAAATTATTATGAGTGGACAGAACGTTGTAAAGCTTATCGGGGCGGGTTTTCGACTGGTGAAGAAAGAGGGACAAAAGCTCCACTGTCTCTTGCAGTTGCTGGCACAAGGTGGAGGCGTGCAAGTTTGTGGGCTCCTTAAAAGCTGTCAGAGACGGACGTTCTCGGTAACCATCCATTAGGGTCGACGGTTACCTGCTGCGCTGAATTGACAGTGTTCGTCGAGGCGGACGGCACCGTCAACATGCCGGGATCTAAGCCTGGAGTCGAAGGCGGAGGCGGTACATATCCCGCTAAGGCAGGTCCAAGAGTGCCGGGAGGGCTCTGGACCGCAGGAGTAACAGGTAGATTGACGTGCGTATTGCCTAGGTCGATATCAGTTGTGGGCACATTCACTACCCAAGGCAACAGCGTCGGAGGCCCGCTCATGCCACGAGTGACGCCTACTGGCGTGGGTCCGCTGCCTGCCGGCGGCGCAGCGCCAAGTGCGGCGGGAACTCCGGCAGGAGTGCGCTGAACCCCAGGAATCAGCGGATTGCGCAAGGTGGTTGTGCCTTGCGCAAAGGCTGGCACAAGAGTCGATGCGCTGAGCGCTAGTGAAGCCGCGATTAGCTTAAAAGTGCGAACGTTCAACATGGGGTTTGCCTCTGATAACTGGAACTGGTACGTGATGGTCCAATCGGCTCTAAGACTAACTTTTACCCTAGCGGTTGTCTTTGGTATTTCTCCCACTCGACAGGCACAGGGGCAGACAAACTGCTTGCGGTTAAAGCTTTACAGCCAGTCCATGAAATCTCAGTCAAAGCCATCGCGGAAATGAAAGTGATTGGTTTGGTGCCGGTCCAGACCTGCCTACGTGATTTAAACGAATCTGTTTACGAATCTGTTTAAATGCCAACTGACTAGAAGGGCTCGAAAATGCCTGTGGGGCCGCAAAACAGCTGATTTGAGACCTGAATTTCTCACATTGGCCTTTAAACGAATTAGTTTAAATCGCGTAGGTAGTCTGGAGGTGATCGGTTGATTGCTGCGGATCCACCAAAATTGATGGCTTCGGTGGCTCCGCGGATCCAGTCAGGGAGGTAAATCATCCTAAGGTTGTCCAGGTCTGCCAGTTGTTCGCAATCAACTCATCAGCATCGATGCCGCGATCAGTCCGGCTGCTTCGGACAACTCAACCGTGGCACCATATGTGTCGCCTGTTTGGCCGCCCAGTTTGCCGGTCAACCAATGTGATGCCGCTATCCCTGCCGCCAGCGTAATCAGTGACACCACAATCAAGCTGACGGCATGTTCTTTGGCCCAGACACAAGTGACAAGCGTCACCGCTGCGGGCGCCAGAGCTGACTTGATCAAATCTGCCGGAAATATTGTCGAGTCGTGCCAGACTTTTCCTTTGCCCTGCTCCTTGAGGTAGGGGAACTTCCCGATGGCGTATACTTCGGCGCAGCGCGCCCAGGCTGGAATCACCAGCAGCACCGCAAATAGTGCGTGAATGTATATGGAAGTGATGGTGGCAAATTTGGTGATCAGTAAAAGCACTCCGATAATCACGCCAAAATTTCCCACTCTTGGATCAGACATTATCTCCAGCATCCTGAGCCTGCTTTGATGCGAGAATATGCCGTCGGCTGCATCCATCAATCCATCCAGATGAAGACCGGAAGTGAAGACAAACCAGAGAGCCGTCACGACTGCCCCCGCCACTAGAGGCGGTGCCACTAGAGTGCACAGGGCGAAGGTGCAAATCCACAAGCAAACGCCTATGACTGCGCCGGCAGCGGGCAGATATTTGCTCAGCCCCCACAAAACCGTGTCGTCTGCATCGAATTCCACGTCTACCAGATGAAAGCAGCTGACGTAAGACAGAGTCAAACCCAGCCGTACTAGCCAGTTTGTCAGGGCACTCATGCGGGAAAAATTTCGGCTGTGTATTCGGGTCGACTGGGGAAGACACCGTCATTGTTCAAAACAAGCAGCGGCTGCTTCGACTCGTAATATTGAACAGCCTCCTGAATCCTTCTCAAGATGTCTGGATCTGACTCCAGCGTACGAGCACGATCCAAAATCGACTGAAAGATTTTGTCCTCGCTGTGCTCTTTTGTCGTTTCAACCCAGGGAACGGGAGCCATATGAGCCAGCTTCCCGCAAATTTCAGGGGCCACAGGCAAGGGCTCATCCCAATTTAAGCCGTAAGCAAAAATGCTCCTCGTTTGCAGGTGCTCTACAAAAGCCCCGTGCGGACCGATAATTTCGGGCGCCCAAGTCAGCAACAACAACGCTCTGTCCGGTCTGTCCGGTCCCATATAGCTGTTGCAGGGCACCTCCATCAACTCGGCCAGCACGCGCGCCAGCGGTCGCGCCGTGGTGTTGTAATACTCGATTGCCTCATATTCAATGCGCAAACCTTCAAGAAATCCTTTTGCAATCAAAAGCATTGCCGCGATTTCTTTGTGATCATCGGGCTTGGGCTTCTCAGCCGTCTTTGGCTTCTCATCAGGCTTGGGCTTGCCATCCTGATAGCTGTCATCTTGCAGCAGTACGCCACCATAAAGGATGTACAACCAATCTCGCGTAGACAATGTCGTCTTCTTCGCCAGCGACTCCAGGCGCGTCAACACTGTCTTGCGATGCGAAAGCTCGCGTTGCTCTTCTTCATCTTGGGCAAGCTGTGCCAGCGTCTCCAACAGTGGTTTGGCCTCAGCAATCTTGCGGGTGAGCGTGTAACAAACCAGCAAATTCAAAACTGTATCGAAATCCTCTTTGTCTTGGGCGGTGCATTTGAAGTGCTTGATCGCTTCCTCAAACCGTCCAAGGGACATTAAGGAAAAGGCTATTTCGTAGTTGACGGTTGGATCTTCCGGTGATTCTGCCAGACATTTGTTCAAAAGCATGAGCGCCAATTCGTGCTCACGCACGTCGATAAGGCTGAAACCAGCCTCAAACAAAGCATATGTAAAGGCTTGTTTGCCTTCTTCGCTTAAGTCAGGCTCCTTCGCTTCCATCAAATCAGCCAGCGCTTTCAACTTGCGCGCTAATTCAGAGCGGCCGCTCTCTGTCATCAGGGTCCCGAACATGCGGGTGGCGGAAGCATCATCCGGTTTGGTCAACCAGTATGGCTTCAAATGGCTGAGACACTCCTCAAACAAGCCATCTTCCAGGAACTGGCGGGCCTGAGCCAATGGATCATCGCTTTTCTCTTGCGTGACTACATCAGACAATGTCGATCCTCACTTCTCTCAGCAATCTTTGTTCACATTCCACTTTTGCTCTACGGTGAGCCCAAGACCATTAGGTTTTCGAGGGCGCTCTGTATTTTAATGCATACGAGGGCATCGACACGAGGGCATCGGCTGCACCTGGAAGGGACGGGCTCATTGAGAATGGGTTAAAATGCTGAGTTTGGTTAGGGAAGGGAGTTGTGAAGTGAGCTGCCAACGCAAGAAAATTATCGCCGGCAACTGGAAGATGCACAAAAATCGCCATGAAGCGAAGGAGCTGGCCGTGGCGATTGCGAAGGGCGTAGCCCACGAAAAGGATCTTCCGGAAGTAATTTTATGTCCCCCATTCACCAGTCTGGAGACGGTGATGGAAGCGGTGAAAGGCACGCCCATCCATGTGGGTGCGCAGAATATGGACTATCGCGATGGTGGAGCTTTCACCGGTGAAATCTCTCCTAATATGCTCATCGATCTGGGCATCAAATACATTTTGATTGGGCACTCGGAGAGACGTCAATTTTTTGGCGAAACAAATGCCAGTGTTAATTTGAAGTTGAAAGCGGCATTAAAGCACAAGTTGACGCCGATCGTTTGCGTGGGCGAGAGTCTGGACGAGCGCGAAAACAATCTTACCGACGCGGTGATTCGCCGCCAGGTTGGTGCCGCCTTAGCCGATCTGGCCGAAGACGAAATCGAGCCACTAGTTCTCGCTTACGAGCCTCTGTGGGCGATCGGAACGGGAAAGAACTGCGAAGCAGCTGAAGCTAATCGAGTCTGCGCTTTAATTCGTGCCACCATAACCGATCATTTCGGCGGAGGCGAAGGCAACATTGGCGAGCAAGTGCCTATCCTTTACGGTGGCAGCGTGAAGCCGTCTAACGTGGCTGAGCAGTTGGCTCAAACCGATGTTGACGGGGCGCTAGTGGGCGGAGCCAGTCTCCATGCTCACGATTTCCTCGACCTTGTCAAAGCAGGACAAGAGAGCATCAGAAGCTTGATCAAAGCCTGAACGGCAGTTGTTTAGGAAGTTTCTCATATGCGTAGTTTTGCTTTCGCCATTCTGCTTGTGGTCCTTCTTGCGGTTCCGCAGACGTTTGCAGGGACCTCTCAAGTAACGGCAGGAAAATTCTTTGAGATCATTCGGAAATTTGAGCGAACACATCACCCGAAAAAGACTCAAATTGAAGCAATGACGGGCCGCAATCTACATCAGCAAGCTTATTGGCAGTACGTTTCGGACGAGAACCAGGCTGATGTTGTGCCAAAGCTGGAAACGACCCTGAGCCGAGAAGGGCAGACTACGAGCGTCTTGCTTTATGTCAATCCTGACTTGCACATATCGCCGGATGATGTGCGCACAGAGTTTGGAGACGCCCCAAAGAAGAGTGATCACAGCGATATAAAGTCAATCTCCTTTGAATACGAATATGAACATAAGTGGGGATGGACAACATTTATGTTCGAGATGGTGGGCAACCGAGCTCGTTTGCGCTATGCGGAGACTGGATATCGTCATAATGGGAAGAGTTGATTTTTTTCTTTGCGCATTAGGTTGACGACATCGTTGAAACGGTCCAATAGCCGCTGGTCATCCACATCACGCTTGGAAGGCTGTGTATGTTCGATAGCGAAGATCTGGGCAAACAATTCTTCCTTCGCCCCGTCGTAGTCATGGCCATGCAGCGCATTTTTGCTGGGAGTAGTGTACTAGGGGTGCTCAGCTTCTCGTTGCTTTGGATCCATGCGATCTAGATCCTTTCTAAAAGCATCATCGAATTCTTTTGAGTGACTGAAATCTTTGAGCGCTCGGTTATCCAGGGCGTGACCGAGCTCATGCCAGGCATTCTCCTCGTCCGGTCCATATGCAAAATTTTGCACATGTCCGCGAGTCAAGATGTCTTGGCTATTTTGCTGTTTAGCAGTTTTGTCCGGATGCTCGATGAAGACCATGGAATGGCTGTTAGGATCGTAGAACATATCGAGATTGCCAACTTTCTCATTCTCGTCGTTGTGTCTGCGAGCGTGCTGCTCTCGAATATTCGCCGGCACCTGCGATGAACTCGCATAGACTGTCACGACAATGCCGTTATCATGCATCAGTTGCTGGATGTGGCGAGGAACCCTGTTGTGTATCCAATTCTCCGTCTCGTCCTTGAATCCTTTTGAAACGCCAGGTTTGATATCTTCTCTTATCTCGATCCTTGGTAGCGGCGCCTTAGGTGCCCGTCCGATGTTATCTGTTTGGGACGGAACCTGCCTACCGCTTTGGCGATCTGCACCAGCTGCCTGCGCGATTAGAGGCGTATTTCCGAAGTCGATGTCTAAAGTTCCAAATACTCCAGCATTGATGAGCTGCTGGTTGTCTCGATTCAATCGAATCTGCGAAGTGTTGTTAAATTGCTGGTATTCGCCGGGGGAAAGCTGCCATGCAACTTGGGGCGCGGGCTGCGTCTCTGTCTGCCTATATTGCTCGTGCAGGAAATCGCTCATGAGATCAGACTACAGAGCAATAATGGCAGTTTTTTGGCACAGGAAAGCTTGTTGCTTGTTATATAATGGCGGCCTGGATTACTCGGAGAGGTGTCAGAGTGGTCTATCGTGCAGTCCTGGAAAGACTGTCTGTGTAAAAAGCAGCGAGGGTTCGAATCCCTCCCTCTCCGATCTTTATTTGCCTAACCTTCTAGGTCATCATGGACCATTTTGTCGAAAAACTAAAAGAGCTTGAGCAGACTTATCAGGAGCTCTCGACCAAGTTGGAAGATCCCGCTGTTTACAGCGACACCGACGCCTCAACTAAGATTCGCAAAACTCTGAAGAGCCTTGAACCTACGGTTCAAGCCTACCAATCCTGGACGAAGATTCAGACTGAAATTGAAGGGTCGCAAGAAGTTTTGCAGAAAGCAAGCGACCCCGAGCTGCGTCAGATGGCGGAAGAGGAAGTGGCGGAGCTGAGGGGCAAAGAGGAGCAGTTGACGGAAAAACTGCGCATGCTTTTGCTGCCCAAAGATCCAAACGACGATAAAGACATTATGGTGGAAATCCGCGCCGGCACCGGTGGTGATGAAGCATCGCTGTTCGCTGGTGACCTCTTGCGCATGTATTTAAGGTACGCAGATCGCATGCGCTGGAAGCCAGAGATCGAAAGCGCCTCAGCCGGAGAGCTTGGCGGTTATAAGGAAGTGATCGTCAGCTTCAAAGGCGACGGTGCCTACAGCAAGTTTAAGTTCGAATCGGGTGTTCATCGCGTGCAGCGAGTGCCTGCCACCGAAGCATCGGGGCGCATCCATACCTCCACAGCTACGGTCGCTGTCATGCCTGAGGTCGATGAAATCGATGTGCAGCTTGATGAGAAGGATCTGGATATCAAAACTACTCGCTCTGGTGGCGCCGGCGGGCAAAACGTGAACAAGGTGGAGACAGCCGTGCGCATCGTGCACAAGCCGACCGGCATTCAGGTGCACTGCTCGGAAGAGCGCAGCCAACTGCAAAACAAAGAGCGAGCAAAGCAGATCCTACGGGCCAAGCTCTATAAAATGCAGCTTGAGGCGCAGCAGAAGGCAATCTACGATGAGCGCAAATCCCAGGTGGGAACAGGCGATCGCTCCGAAAAAATTCGCACCTACAACTTTAAGGACAATCGGGTCACCGATCATCGGCTGAATGAGAACTTCAGCCTGCTTCAGTTTCTCGAAGGAGATCTCGATCGTATGATCGAATCCAGCACGATGGCCGAACAACAACGGTTGCTGCTGCAGTCTCTGGGCGGCTCAGATGGCGGCAACGGCGACGACGGCTAGCCCCAGGCTTGGCGGGTTGCTGTGGGACGGTTGAAGGATCTTGTTGGCAGGGTTCCTGTCTAAATCGTTATACGCGTATAACGTATAACGTAACGCGTTATATGATTGAGCACACATGCCCGCCCTGCCAGGACGTAAGTGCAGTTAGCAGGGCTTTCCTGGATCATGGTCTGGATATGAACTCTCTGGCTGAATTGAAAGATGGCATCTTTGTCGAGTTGATGAAGCTTGGCATTGAGGCGGGTGAAGCAAAAAAAGAAGCGCAGATGATAGTTGCTCATGCCACCGGATGCGATACCGTCCAGCAGATTTTGCAGCACGATCAGCCGCTGCCCGCCACGGCGCTCAAGGCAGCCAGCGAGCTTCTTGAGCTGCGCAAACTGCGGGTGCCCATCCAGTATGCACTGAAGGAGGCCTGGTTTATGGGCTGGCGATTTGCCATGGAGCCGGGAGTGTTCATTCCCAGATCTGACACGGAGGCTCTGGTGCAGGCTGTCATTACGCTGGTGCACAACAAGAGGCAGGGGTCAGTGGCCCTGGCCGAGATTGGTATCGGATCCGGTGCAATTGCGGTCAGCTTGCTTAAGGCGCTACCGCAATGCAAAATTTTCGCCACTGATATCTGCGACAAAGCGGCTCAACTGGCTGATAAAAATGCCCGAGCCCATCAAGTATCAGATCGTCTGAAAATTAAGTGTGAGGATTGGCGTGCCGCTCTTCCCCAAAACCTGGACGGCATTGTTTCCAATCCTCCCTATATTCCCTTGAACCTCTCATCAACGTTGGCTCCGGAGGTTTTGGATCATGAACCGCACCAGGCTCTATTTGGAACCGGCGATGATGGCTTGGATTTTTATCGGCAGATAGCAGCCGTGGCACCAGTTCATCTCAGGGCAGGCGGATTTCTTGCCCTGGAGGTCGGAGATGGGCAAAGCGCCGAGGTTTGCCGCATCCTTGGTGAAGGAGAATGGATTGCCATCAGCACCTTGCTTGACATGAATGGCTCCATTCGAGTTGTAACAGCCTGGCGGGAATAAAAAGGTTTTAAAATTAGTTGTAAACTGCTAGAATGGTTGAGTTGGAGCCTGTTCTGGGTTAAGTGCTTATGGAAGATGGCATTCTCAAGGCTATTTCAGGCGATGGCACCATACGGGCAGTAATTGCCACCACCACAGACCTCGTTGAGGTGGCCAGGCAAAAACATGGGCTTTCATTCACAGCCACAGCCGCGCTTGGCAGAGCACTCACAGGTGGTGCCCTTTTGGCACCGCTTGCCGCCAAGGAAGGTCAAATCACCCTTAAGTTCCACGGCAACGGACCGCTCGGTCGAATCTTTGTCGACGCATCGCCCAAAGGTACTGTCAGAGGCTATGTCGAGAATCCGGGGGTGGAGCTGCCTTTGAATTCGCTTGGCAATTTCGATGTCGGCGGCGCTATCGGTAAAACTGGATATCTTCACGTAACAATCGATCACGGCTTTAATCGCCCGCACATGTCAACGGTCGAACTGGCCTCAGGTGAAGTGGGTGAGGATCTCAACCGATATCTGGTCAACTCCGATCAAGCGGGATCGATTGTCGTGGTCGGCACGCACCTGAGCAAAAACGGAGTTGAAGCTGCTGGCGGCCTGATTGTTCAACTTTTGCCCGATCACACTGAAGAGACCATTTGTAAGATCGAAAACAACATTACAACCTTCGGCACCTTTACCTTCCTTATGCGGCGCGGCATGACTCTAGAAGAGATCCTGCGCCGCATTTTGAACGGCTTTGACGTTAGACCGTTGACCGATGTGAGACCGCTCTCATTCTCTTGTAAATGCTCCAGCGAGCGATTCCTCGAAGCTCTGAAAGTCTTCGACAAGAAGGATCTGCTTTCTATGGCTGAGGAAGATGGACAGGCTGAGGGGCGCTGTCATTTTTGCAACGAATTTTATTACGTGGGAAAAGAACGATTGCTCGACCTGGCGCGGGGGCGCTAGATCGAGCGTTAATCAAGTCTTGCGAACTCACTCAAGGCAGCCGGCGGCTCGCTAGACAGCGCGCTTAACTTTGCCGGCTTTGATACAAGAGGTGCAAACCTTCATGCGCTTGACTGCTTTATTTACAAGCGCTTTGACGGGCTGCAAGTTGGGCAGCCAGCGACGCTTGTTATGTGGGTTCCAGTGCGAACGCAAGAACGTATAACTGTAACCAGTTGTCGGTCCTTTGCCGCATACATCGCAACGTTTAGCCATCGTCGTTTCCAGATAATTATGGGGAATGGAACTGAGAGCCTCCCTTGGCAAGGAAGGGCTTTTGCAAATGGTGCGTGGGCATCATCTGCGCCGCTGCTCGAGAGCTTGTGCTAGCACAGCAGGCAAAGGATGAATTGTAGCATGAAGTAAATACTATCAAGGCGAACATTAGATTGTATTGCAGTACACAGGCAATCGAACATTTAGACTTATTTTGTTCCCTTGCCCTGCTATTCTCGTGGTAGTCTGTTTTTGGGGGTACAGCTTTGGCTGGCGTTATTAGGGCTGTGACAAAAGTTCGTTATCAAGAAGCCTCGCTGCAAAGCGGGCTCTGGGCAGGGTCGGCGGTGATTACCACAAACTGGATCACTTCGTCTAAAATCACTTCTATTACTGCTCCATTCGTGGTATCAATTGCTATCAACCGTTGGGCATAGTGCTTGAATTCACAAGGGGTTTGAAGAGGAGCGGAAGGGCAGAGTAGGAAGACTAGGATGGCACTCGTAAATTACGCGGCTAGAGAGATCAATTGCAAGATCGTCTACTACGGCACCGGGCTTGGTGGCAAGACCACTAATTTGAAGTATATTCATAGCCAGCTGGCGCCAACGACGAGAGGCGAACTGATCAGTTTAGCCACAGAAACAGAACGAACACTTTTTTTCGATTTCTTACCATTGGATTTAGGCAGCGTTCAGGGGTTTAAAACCCGCTTTTCTCTATATACGGTTCCCGGACAGGTTGAATACAACGCCAGTCGGAAGCTCATTTTGAACGGCGTCGACGGCATAATCTTTGTGGCAGACTCAGACGTCATGCGCTCGCGCGATAACGTAGAGTCTTTGCAGAACATGGTCGAGAACCTGGCAGAATACAGCTTGACTCTCGATAACATCCCCTGGGTCTTGCAATACAACAAGCGAGATCTGGCTAACGCGCTGCCCATTGAGCGGCTTGAAAAGGAGCTCAATGTCAGAGGCGTGCCCAGTTTTGAAGCAGTAGCCTCAGAAGGGCTCGGCGTTTTCGCCACGCTCAAAGCAATCAGCAAATTGATTCTTAATCGCCTGCAATAAGCTCGCACCACATTTGGTGCCCGTGCGCTCCAAGCGGCGTCGGGCTACGAACCCAGGCGACCTCTTTGCCCCGCTTGCCATATAGATAGCCAGTGGACACGCCTCGCCAAAGTTTTCCGTTGCCATCATGGAATTCACAAGTCACATCCAGCCAAGATCTCTTGTCCCATGGATGACTTTTTCTTGATCGCGGCCAAGACAGCTGTGACCCGTACCAACTATCAAAGTGAGGATGGCAGCCGCCTGATTCAAAAACTGAGACCATGGATAAAATTGCATGATCCACACCAACCGGAACCCTTCGCATCTTCTATATCCAATCGCATATGCGTAAGGCGTAATTGCAATTGCCCTGTGGTTCTCATAGGCTAACGGGAGGGATAATGGTTTCATCAACCTGTGCGGAATAAATGGCTTCGACAGTGACCGGCAAGAGACCGTCTAAGGAATCAGAGCTTTCCGCTTTGCGTCGAGCCATCAACGTAGAAAGGCGGGGGCGCTATTCTGATTTCCAGGGCAAGCACTCTACGTTTTCTCGTTTCATGGTCCAAACCGCCGATCGGCTGTGCCGCAGCGACCCGGCAGACGCCGTTTGGACCACTATCCGGGGACTTTTCAGGCAGTATCCAAATTTGGATGTAGCAACCCGCATCAATATTACTCGGCGCGCGGAAGAGCTGCTGGAGCCATATTGGCGCCTGTACGCGAGCGAGCAAGCCGATGCGGCAGCGGATCCGGCAGCAGCGGATCCGGGAGCGCAGGCGTCCCGCCTGCAATCTAATCCTTCAAGTACCTCCGCACCCACGTCAGGTCCGACGTCCAGTCCTTCCGCAACTCCCACGCAGCAGAGCAAGGCGAAGACCACCACACCGGGCACCAGCGCGGCGGCTCGCCCGAAGCTGACCCAGGCACCAGAAGATATACCGGTGCAATTTGTCAAAGGTGTCGGACCCAAAGGGGCCCTCGTGCTCAGCAAGCTGGGCATCAACAATCTCAGAGATCTTCTCAAGCATTATCCCAAGCGTCATTTGGATTTTAAGAATCGGTTGCGTATAAAGGATTTGCGTGAAGGTCAAGAGGTCACCATATATGGTGACATCAAATCAGTTGGCGCTTTTCAATCAAAACGGGGCAACGTCTCAGTCATATCGATTCTTATTAGTGATGGCACAGGCAGTATCACTGTGACACGCTTTGTCGGCGGTCGCTCGAACAAATATTTGGTCGAGCGCTACAAAAGTCAATATCCTAAGGGCGCTCAGGTGTTGGCATCGGGCATAACGGAGCGTGACAATTACAGCCATAAGTTGTCGCTCAAGAATGCTGAGATTGAGCTTCTCGGTCATGGTGGCGATGCCGATGAAGAAGACACCGGCGCAGGTGCGGAGCTTGATAAATTCCTTACCGCCAGCATTCACGCCGGGCGATTGGTGCCTGTTTATCCTCTCACGGAAGGAATAAGTCTGCGCCATCTGCGCAACATTATGTTTGCTGCCCTGGAGGCGCTTGGCACTGTCCCGGATTCTTTGCCGGAACAGATTAGACAGGCATACGATCTGGCTGATCTGGATTGGTCGATTCGCACTATTCATTTTCCGGATGATCTTGAGAGCAAAGATCGAGCCCGTCACCGTCTTGTATTTGACGAGCTGTTTAGTGTGCAGTTGCAACTTGCCCACCGCCGATACAATTTTGAAAAGACTGAAGGGGCATTGACCCTGCCTCTGAAGGAGAACGGTCTTGTCGACCGTTTGCGTCAATCATTGCCGTTCACCTTGACCAATGCTCAAGAGCGTGTTTTCAAGCAAATTGCCAAAGATCTGGCTTCTGCCAAACCGTTGCATCGACTTGTGCAAGGCGATGTTGGCTCGGGCAAAACCATAGTTGCTCTTATGGCCGCTCTTGTCGCCATTGAAAACGGCTTCCAATGCGCCATCATGGCTCCAACCGAAATTTTGGCCGAGCAACATTATCGCCAATTTCAACGGTTGCTGACTCCACTTGGACTTCGCTGTTGTCTAGTTCTGGGTAAGCAAGGAACTAAGGAGCGCCGCCAGATTCGTCAGGAGTTGGCCAGCGGGCAGGTCAATATTGCAGTCGGCACCCACGCTTTGTTGGTCGATGATGTGGAATTCAACAATTTGGGACTGATCATAATCGACGAACAGCACCGATTCGGCGTCAAGCAAAGAGCCCGACTAAAAGCAAAGAGTCTCAGCCCTGAGCTGTTGACGATGACGGCGACGCCGATTCCAAGAACTCTTGCGCTCACCATCCATGGTGATCTGGATGTTTCCGAAATTGATGAGATGCCCCCGGGGCGTAAGCCGGTGGAGACAAAATTGTGCAAGCCGGGTCAGAAAAACGGGGTGTGGGAGTTCATCCTCGAACAAGTGGCGCAGGGTCGCCAGGCTTATGTTGTCTTTCCATTGATTGAGGAATCAGAGACCCTATCAGCCAAAGCAGCGACTATAGAGTTCGCAAAATTGACTGAGCGTTTCAAAGACAGATTGCGTATCGGTTTGATGCACGGGAAGCTCAAACCTCAAGAGAAAGATGAGGTGATGGAAAAATTCCGCAATCGAGAATTCGACATATTAGTATGCACCACTGTGATTGAGGTGGGAGTGGATGTGGCGAATGCATCGGTCATGGTGATTGAGAATGCCGATCGATTTGGGCTGGCGGCACTGCACCAATTGCGGGGCAGAGTTGGCCGCGGTGCCGATCAATCTTATTGCTTCTTGGTTTCGGATTCGCGTGCAGACGCAACCCGGCAAAGATTGGAGATATTGACCCAGACAAATGATGGCTTTGTGGTGGCGGAGAAGGATTTAGAGATACGTGGACCCGGCGAGTTTCTCGGTTATCGACAGAGCGGATTGCCGGATCTGGTTCTAGCTGATCTGGTCAAGGACGCAAAGATCCTGGAACAAGCGCGTCATGCAGCAATAGACTTGATCAAGGCAGATCCTGAATTAAGCAATCATGCCAATTTGAGAAAAATGCTGGAACAAAAGGCGAGCACTACCGAAGCAGAGATCATGCGATCTGGGTAAGGTACAACGCCGGCAGCGACGGCGCTGGCATCTTCCAAATCTAACAGTGGTGATGGAAGGATTGAATGATGAAAATAAAAGCCGCAAATTTACTTGCGGCTTTGAAACTTTGAACGATAAGGATGCGTTATTTATTGCGCGCTTTTTTCTCAGCCTTAGCAGCTTTCTTTTCCTTATCAGTCTTGACTGGCTTCTTTTTAGTTTCTTTTTTCTTGATTTGCTCTTTTGCCATGACCCTTGTCCTTTAGAAAAATACGATCAATCACAATGAGAGTATAAAAGCATGCTCCCGTACAAACAAGCTGTTCTTTTAAAATATTGTCACGGCCCTACTTTAGCCTTGCTCTCCAGATCTTTCTTGACCTTGGCCGCCTCAGCCGAATTGGGATCGAATTTGAGCGCCTGGGTCAGATCTGCTTTGGCTTCAATCATTTTATTGAGCGCGATATATACAGTGGCACGCAAACAATAGTCACGCTCGTTTGGGTGAATTTTGATGGCCAGACCTAAGCATTGCAAGGCTTCGTTTTCCCTTCCCGACACAGAGCACAAAAGCCCTTTATACGAAAAGTAGCTGGCATTGCCCGGTAACAGCTTGATCGCCTCATTCATTTCATTGATGGCGTCAGGGTAGCTCCTTTTCAGTGCGTAGATGGTGGCTCGTTCGTAATGGTAGAGATCCTTCTTCTTGTTTAGTTGGATAGCCTTTGAGAAATCCGACAAAGCTTCGTCCAGTTTGCCCAACCTTTTATATGACTCGCCCCGGAAGGCAAAGGCATCTGCATTTTGGGGATGAGCGGCAAGAATTTCATCAGCCTTGCGGATGTTAGCTTCCAGGTGCGCCTGGTCCGCGATTTGGTCCGGCGCTGCCAGAGTGGGAAGTGTGAGCATAAATAATGCCAAGCACGTGAAGAGCACCACAAAGCATGCGTGATTGTCAAAATGCTTGTCAAAATACTTCAAGCTGACCTGCCTGTTCATGTGGAGATTACCTCTGCCAACAACCGAACTCCTTTCTTTATATCCGACTCGCTCAAGCCGCCATAACACATTACCAACTCACCATGGCGGGGCTCGTCCAAATATACGGCGTGGATAACGCTGACACCAGCATTCATTGCTTGTTCGACTATCTCTTCGTTGGTCAAGCGGGTCTTGAATTTTGCCAGAAGGTTAATGCCAGCGGCGTCTCCGGTCACTTCGCAGCGATTTCCGAACACCGACTGCAACTCATGCAATATTGTCTCTCTTTTGCCTGCGTAGATGGCGCGCATGCGTCTGATGTGACGTTCAAATTGACCGCTGCTTATAAAATCGGCCAGTACTTGCTGTTCAAGAATCGGTGTATGCCGGTCGGTCAGCCATTTTGCATGGGCGAAAGTTTTGGCCAGGGGTTTAGGCACCAGCAGATAACCAAGGCGAAGGGAGACGAATAGAGTTTTCGAAAATGTGCCCACATAGATGACCGACTCATTCTGATCGAGCCCGGCAAGAGCGGGCACCGGTCTGCCGCAATAGCGAAATTCGCTGTCGTAGTCATCTTCTATGATCATCGAGCCATTGCAATTTGCCCACGACAACAGCTCCAGTCGGCGTGGAAGTGAAAGCGCGACCCCGGTTGGAAATTGATGCGATGGTGTCACATACATTAACTTCAAATTCGGTGTCAGCTCACTTTTGAGCTGATCCACTATGACACCATGGTCGTCTACGCCAACGGGAATAATGCGCGCGTAAGCAGCTTCGAAAATGGCTTTGGCGCCATAGAAACAGGGATTTTCCATACCCACTGCGTCACCGTGTTCTATGAAAACACGAGCAATAAGATCGATTGCTTGCTGCGATCCGTTGACGATGATAATCTGATCGGGATCGGCTTTCAATGCTCTTGCCCGCGCCAGATATGCGGCGATTGCCTGGCGCAGTGGCTGGTATCCTTTTGATTGATTAGGCAATTCCAGCGCGGAGAAATCCTTGTTTTTCGCGTGATGATTGAGAAGTTGGAGCCACTGACGCATTGGGAAGTGCTCCAGATCAGGTCGACCCACCGCCATTTGAATCTCAGGCTCGCGCACGGGGCCGATGAAGTCGCGATTGCGCACATAATTGCCAAAACGAGAAAGTTTGCGCGGTTTTGGCGTGGCGCAATCAGCCACTTTCGCTCCCGCTTTTCTGAGCGCAGGTCGCATCAAATCATCGGGCAACTGTGTTGCCACAAAGGTGCCGGAACCAGTTAGCCCTTCAATATATCCTTCTGTCGTCAAAGACTCATATGCCAAAGTGACTGTCGTCCTGGAGATGCCAAGTGATTTGGCGAACTCCCTGGTGGCTGGTAATTTTTGACCCCGCGGCAACCGCCCGGAAATGATCGCTTCCCGCAGAGATTCGTATAACTGGCGCTGTAATGGCGCCTCGGATTGGCTGTCAAGTGATACTAGAAGATCCATTATCTATAAGTCCAAAGTGGTTTTAAGGATATTCCATAAGTGGCTCTTTCCATAATACCATTTGCCCGCTATTGTAGAAGAACAAACGGGATATTACTTCTGGAGGGCCAAGCCATGTCCAGAGATACTTTATGCATCTCAAATTTGCCGATACAATTTTCCTTGACACCATATACAGTGCATCAGACCGGGCAGATTTCGATTGCGAATATCAAAACACAGCCCGACGTACACATGCCCGAAACCGCGAGCCCCTATGTAGCCCAGGTCGGTCATAGCCAATTTTATGAATATCTGGTCGGCGGGGCGCAATTCCAGATTTCCAGCACCACCGTCGATTGGTCGCTCTTGCTCGCAATGGTCATGATTCAGCTGCTTTCGCTGGTATATAGCTCAGGGCTTTATCCGGGAGCACAGCCTTCGCGCCTGGCTCGGTAAGCAGTACGAAGAATGGCACCGGCGTTGCGCCCTACCTGGTAGTGCCAGCGGTGCGCACAAGTTCATTAAGTTCGAGCACCATATCAGGTGCTTCAGATTTTAGAGCGGTCACGAACCGCGGGAGGTGATTATGTTGTCTTTAAGGGAGCCAGTTGCACGCAACGGCGTTAGTGCCGCGCCGGTAAAAACCGGACCGGACAAGGCCGGACTGGACAAGAGGATCATGCTGGCGGCTGGTTTTGCCATTGTCACCTGGGCATCAGCATTTCCGCTGATCAAAATTGTGTTGCACGATTACTCGCCTGAACATTTCGTGGTCTTGCGATACTTGGTCGCATCCTTGACGCTGTTCCTTCTTGTGCGACCGCGCAAAATTCCGAATCTGGTTGATGCCGGCAAATTCATGCTTTGCGGAGGTGTGGGCTTGGCTGCCTACAATCTCGCTCTGGGATTCGGTGAACAGCAAGTCGCTTCCGGAGTGGCCAGCCTTCTGGTCAGTACCAGTCCAATCTTTACTGCCATATTCGCCTGCCTGCTGCTCAAGGAAAAGATGTCAGCTGCCGGCTCTGTAGGCTTAACGCTTGGATTTTCTGGAGCGGTGCTGATCGCTTGCTCCGGCGGATTGTCATCGTTTAGCCCGGCGTCGCTGGCTATTCTGGGAGCGGCAGTCATGCAAGGATTGTACGTCGTGTTGAACAAGCCGCTGCTCAAACGGTATTCCGCTGGTGAATGCGCCACTTACATCGCCATGGGCGCATTCCTTCCGCTCAGCTTTCTCCTGCCGCAGGCTGCGCTGCATGCCAGTCAAGCACCGGTGTTGAGCACCCTGGCGCTGTTGTATCTGGCTATCGTTCCGGCGGCATTGGGCTCCGTGGCCTGGGGTGCCATTCTTTCAAGGCTGCCGGCGTCTACGGCTGGAAGTTTGCTTTATCTGGTGCCCGTAATTTCTTGCACGTTGGCAGCATTCTGGCTGGGCGAGCAACCAAATCTGGTGTCATTCGTCGGTGCAGCTGTGGCAGCCTGCGGAGTTAAATTCGTGACGGCTTCCAAACAAACAAAGGAAATAAAATTGAGCGGTGCTAAACTCTTACAGGTCACTCAATAGTTTACTTCCGGGAGCGCAGGCGTCTCGCCTGCATTGTTGAATATGCCTGTAACTTTCGAAACCGTTCGCCGGATGGCGCTTTCGTTGGATGATGTCGTAGAAGGCACCTCTTATGGGACGCCCGCATTCAAGGTCGGGGGCAAGCTGTTTGCCCGGCTGCATCAGGATCAAGAATCGCTTGTTTTGCGAATGAGTTTTGAGCAACGCGAAGGACTGATGGCAGCGCACCCGGACATATGCTACATCACTGATCACTACGTCGATTATGAGTGGATGCTTGTTCGACTCGCTCGCATTGATCCTGATCCTTTATCTGATCTGATCCGAATTGCCTGGCAATCCACACCAAAGAAACGAAGTGGATCACGGCGGCGGTCTGTTAAGTGAGCAAATAGCTAATTGAGTTTCAGATCGCACGCACCATATACGATGACACAGGTGAGTTCATCCGGCTGCCGGTCAAGCGAATTAGCGACAAGTTACTGACCAGCAAGCCTGTCACGGTATAAGATTGATACGTTCTCTGGTGGTGCCCGCAACTCTAACGGCTATGGTGGCGCCAGTGGTGCCCGCAACACCGCCGCTCAACAAGAGACTGGCTCACGCCAGCAATACAGGCATTATGCTCCGGGCTCATTCGGACAAAGTGGCAGTCACGGATATTACAAAGCCAATTCAATTGCCCCGAACGTGCCGATGAACTCCAATGCCGAACCCCAGACCGGGCAACCACCTTCGCCACAACAGGATGGCGACTTCGCTCATCCTAATAAATAGTCTGTGCCTCTGTGTCGGTTCGCAGCACTAGCGGCCCGACCAAATCTCAGAGTTTTGCTTGACTCAATTATGGACAAAATCGCGACACTTATCGGGACAAAAATGTCGCGTTTTTTGATTTCGTGGCTCAATTTGGGTAAATCGCGACATTAATCGCGACAAAAATGTCGCGATTTTGTGCTTCCCTGCTCGATTCGTGTAAATCACGACACTTGTCGCGACATTCTTGTCACGATTTTGTGCTTTCCCTGTGACCAATCGCGACTTTTTGTCGGGACATTTGTGGTTTGCTGGAAGTTTGGATAAATCGCGACATTAATCGCGACATTTTGTCGCGATTTCTTATAAAATTGAAAGAATCGCGACACATATTCCCGATAGAGACCTACTACATGACCCAATCACCAGACGATTCTCGCGACCTGATGCTTTTGGCTATCGAGCAGATGCAACAATCCATCCATGAGGCACGTGCCGATGGCAAGCCGACTCCTAGTGTAGGAGCCGTTCTTGTGAAGCCGGATGGCACCAGAGAAACAGCATTCCGTGGAGAGCTTCGTGACGGTGATCATGCCTCTAAAGCCATTGTTTTAGTGCACCACCGACGGTGAATGCGCGGGCGCAGCAGCGAAGATCTTCTCGATGAATAAATTAGACTCGTACAGACTTTGCGGTGTCACTGTCAAAACCGGTCCATGGTCTGGAATCTCTGAGCTGCGAACATTGGACTTGAGGCGTACTACTTCCCTACCAATGAACCCCAGGTGCAGATCGGCAGGGTCGAAGCCATCGTGGATTATCTGGAGCACATGGTCGGGATCATAATCATCGGAACGCGCGGCCGCAATCGTCATGAGAATCCACTTGTTGCAGTTGAGGCTATCGGCGCCGTCATACCGCGAAAGCAGATTGTACGCAGTGGTGAAAGCCAGTTTAAAGGCTTGGCCCGTCAGTATTGAGCTGTACAAACGGTGCTGAGTTGCGGCATCGGGAATCAACAACAGCGCATTCTGATCGTAACCAGTTTGCCCATAGAAGAAATCCACCGGAGCAGATTTCCACAGGACAGCCACTGGTGTTTGCATGTGTGGTTGATTGACAACCTGGTATACGATCCAAGTCTGTGCACGCGGATCATAGACAGCCAGCCCCGAGTGGGCCATGCCCGTATAGTCCCGCGATTTGATATCTTTGCCGCCTTTGCGCGACACCACAGCAACTATAGCTTGGCGCACGAGCAGTTCGTGTTGCATCCAGTCAGTCAGATGTTTCGCTACTTCCAGCTTCCGCTCGTCCAAGGTTGGTTGCGTTGTGTCGGCTAGAGCTTGATCGATGATGATTGATGGGAACAGTGGCGCTCCAATTTCAATGGCCACCACTAAGAACAGTGACGCAACCAATCTGAGTACTCCGATCTTCATTTCTGCTGAACCGGCTGGCTCATCTCAACGTAGTCTCTGCGGACCACCAAAGGGATCTCCTTTTTGTCTACAGTTACGCGGGGCGCATAGCTCTGATCCAGCCGTTCGCCTTTCACGTCAAGTACAGCGCTAGTTAGTTCACCGATAGAGTTTCCGCTGGCGTCGACCAATTTGACCATCCTGCGACCGGCACTGCCGACCGCATGTGTACTCAATTCGCATATGCATTCGGACACAGCTAAGCCTGCGAGAATGGGAGTAGCAGACAGCTCGCTCGCTACATCACTGTCATTGGCTGCAAAACTAGGTTGCGCAGCAAAGCACGCGAGCACAAGGCTCGCAGAAAGAATGTTCTTCATAGCCGACCTCAAGAAGTGTCAATATCATTAGACACCTGGCAATCGATGGAGCCGCAAATTAACCAACAGTTCCACAAGTGTTTTACTGTAAGCTCAGAGCCTCTTGAAGATGACCGTCCAATTGCATTCTGCCTTCGTGGGATTGCAAATGATAAAGTATGCCGATGTCTGGTAATTTGATTTAGTAATTGATAGCCGGAGTAGTATGCGTCGTAGAGTTTCTTTGTTAGTGTCTTTCAGCATGCTTGCGACTTGCGCATTGGCGGCAGCCGGCAAAGAGAACAGCCTGCCTGTCTTCGAACTGACTGTAACACCGCGCTCTCTGGACAAAACTGAATTCGACATCGATGGCTTTGTGAGAACAAATGCGTCTCGTCTATCTTTTGTGCTCATGCCCTGGCATCACTATGAATTTGATCAAAATGGACACAGCATTGAGATCAAAAATAATACTGAGATGCAATTCGCAGATCACCATGCCGTAAACCGTGTCCATTTTACCGGCACGACAAAACTGCAGGGACCTAAATCTGCGGCGGCGAATGGAGAGATCTATTGTATGAATAACTCGCTGCCCAATCCCGAAGTCAAATCGAGTGGCAGCTTCTACAATGTTCGCTTCGTCTTGCCGCAGGGATTTACAGCTCTGGCAGCCGATAGAGATGCGATCCAGCTAAATGGTCTTGAATTTCAAATTGCGAAATTCTCAAAACCAATTTTTGCACGCGCTGACAAAACAAAAATAGAATTTTGCTTTCCCCAAGGATTTCAGGCTAAGCAAGAATATCTCGATTATTTCAAAGAACAGTTGCAAGCCGACCTGAAGCAATTTGGCAAACTGCCATTCTCAACAATTAAGATCGGGGTGATACGCCGAGGCGGCTCGAGTGAAATAAACGGCAACCCGAGCGGTAACTTAATCTTGTACTCGCGCACAGCCTTAGGCGACCCAGTCAAACTAAATTCACTTAGTCGGCTTGAAATCAGCGAAGACATTTCGACCTGCTTGCGAAAAATGATAATTGCTCACGAGCTTGCTCATCTCTGGTTTGGCAGTCAATACCTCGGCAAGGATGGTTGGATGCAGGAAGGAATTCCGCAGTACATCGGACTTGCAGCGGCGCAAAGGCGAATCCGAACCCAGAGCAAAGGCTATGCTTACATTCTTCGAAAAAATGGCTCAGCGTGGACCAAGCGGCCCCATTCCCAACTCAAAGTTCGAAGAAGAAAGCCCCGGTTTCGAACGAGATTATTATCAGGCTCCCCTTGCTTTATACAAACTGGGTGAACAGCTTGGGCATGATCAACTTCTGACGTTCTTGATCTCGGTTTACAAAGAGAAGCGCGATCCGGTGTTTGACGATTTCGATAGACATTTCTCCAGAGAGTTTCCAAATTATTTGCCTCTGTGGCGAAAGCTCTGGAAGTTGGATCTGGGCAAATAAAGGGTTGGCAGGCATTCGATCTATTTGACGAATTGACAGGATACACCTCACGGGCTGATCTTGCTGTGGCAGCCGACCACGCAAAGCCCCTCTGAAAAGTTTCGAACAACCTTATCAAATTTGTATTATGCGACCTTGGCGGTTGAAACCATAGTCGCCGGCATAGTACTGGCTAATCCACCGTTCAATCAATTCAACACATCTATCTCCCTCAATCCATCCCGCATCCCATTCTTGAGCGACATAGTGTGCAATTGGGAGCGCTTTGAATGATTCATCACGGGATATCTTCATCTCTGCAATTTCATGCCGAGCATGAAAATAAACGAATTCACCAGTCTTCAGAACTCCTTCTGCTTGGACCGGAAGCCAACCTTTTAGCCCATCAAATGATGAAAATATGCCTAGCTCCCTTATTCGCTCAGAAGCTTGGTCTAAACTCTTCTGGTCTTTCATATGCCCACCGTCCACTCTCACTACGAACTCTGATTGATAAATCAATGATTGCTGGAGACGCTCGCTCTTGTAGCACAGACTGCCAAACAGCATTCATGGCAGCGTGGTTTGAGTTGTACTCTTGAATCTCTTGTTCGGATGGAATCAGTATCATATTCGGTACCAATGACTTGCACCTTAAAGGTGAGATTAGTGTTGCCTCTATGCCTCTTTTTTTATCACATGTTATTTTAACTTGGCGTGACCGCGAAATGAGAAAATCAAGCTCATGACCGCTTGACCTCTAAATGAGATTT
>Ga0182024_10003641_pt1 | contig 36413 bp, 36 predicted proteins | sample P32metaG_FD_120480 | JGI IMG/M metagenome (GOLD analysis project Ga0182024, IMG submission 120480) | Permafrost microbial communities from Stordalen Mire, Sweden - P3-2 metaG (Illumina Assembly) | ecosystem: Environmental > Terrestrial > Soil > Wetlands > Permafrost | place: Sweden: Stordalen...
CAAAATATGGAATCACCGCCGTGATGCGTCGCGCGGATGCACGCTTCATCGCGTCCATCATCAACAACAGCTCCATCAAATGCTCATCTACAGGACGGCAAGTCGGCTGGATCACGAAAACGTCCGCACCCCGCACATTCTCCTGTATCTGAATGTAAGCTTCGCCATCCTTGAAACGAGTCACCATGGCCTGGCCGCGGGTCAAGCCAAGAAACGCGCAGACTTCGTCGGCAAGCGCTTCGTTCGCGGTACCGCAGAAGATCTTGAACTTGTCATCCACGCGGGCACGTTGCGGCTTGCGCTCCGATTTATCTTCTGGGCCCACGTGCGCCTTCTTTTCCGTTGCCTTTTCCGTCGCTGTTGCAAGAGTTGCCATGGGTTATAGCCCTCAGCTGTCAGCCATCAGCTTGAACCGTCCGCTCCGCCGCAATAAGCTGAGAGCTGAAGGCTGATAGCTGCTTTTCTGGCTGGGCCGCTAGGATTCGAACCTAGACAAAGTGCTCCAAAGGCACTTGACCTACCATTAGTCGACGGCCCAATGTCCATTGCAGAATTACGATTTCAATGTGAAATTTTCGTCCAGTACTGTTGCCGCGTTAATGTGCTCGTGACCACAGCCGCAACGCCAGCCCGGCCTAAACGGGTCACTGCCTTTTCGGCAATCGATCGGGACGCAAACAGCCCATAAGTGGCAGAGCCGGAACCGGATAGCGAAGCATAAAAAGCACCTGCTCGCTCCAGCACACTCTTGACCTCGCGCAATTCGGGATACTTAGGAAAGACGACCTGTTCAAAGTCGTTTTCGATCCCGGTACGGACAAGGTCGAGAAGCGGGGTCTCGGCCCGGCCCCTGACTTTACTCACAGGGACACCGGATAAGCCCTTCCCAGACTTACCTTCACTCCGGGACGAACTACTCAGCCACGCAGAAAACTCACGGCCAAGCTCAATCATTCTATCGGAGGGATCGGTGCCCGTCAATTTGGGATTGCGTGAATCTGCAGAAACCATGTGGGGAGCACGGATCATGTGGGGACGGGCACTCTTGCCCGTCCGGGCCGAGCCACGCTCGGTTAGCTTTTCTTGGGAGCTCGACGACTGCCTAGCTGCATGCTTTTCGCGGGCGGGGGCGCCCGCACCACATAACAGCAAGTCCCAGTCTGCGAAGGCTTTGGGGGTAGAAACGCCGATCTCCGGCAACGCCACAACGCACACCACCGACGGCAAATCCGGCAGTGGATAAACTTCCTCGCCGCGTCCGACTCCCAACACCGTCCCGCCAATCAAAAATAACGGCAGATCGGACCCTACTTCGGTGGCGATTCGCAGCTTTTCCGCTCCGGGCAGTTCTTTCTTCAACGCCCGTTCCAGCGCCAACAGGCTGGCGACCGCATTGCCGGAAGCTCCGCCCAGTCCGCCCCGCACCGGCAGCCGCTTTTCGATTTCGATGACCACCCTGCCAGGTGTTTTGAGCGCCACCATGGCTCGCTCGACAATGCGATAGCAGGTGTTCGATTGATCTTTCGGAACGCGAGGATCTTCGCAGCGAATCTCAATCCCTGTCCCCCGTTTAACTTCGACGCGGACAAACTCGTGCAGCGCAATGGTCTGGTAGACCGTGCGCAGCTCGTGAAGGCCATCGGGGCGTAATGCACCAATGCGTAATCCGAGATTAATTTTCGCGAAAGATCGGACGGTGACTGGCATGTTCGTGAGCATTTAAACATATGTGACGCGGCGTATACTGTCGAATTTTACGGCTATCAATGCGCTTATCGCGTGACATCCCGACGTACCTTATCCTCCTGCGAGACCTCGGGTTCTTGCTTGTACCCGCCGGCGCCGGCGTGTGGGCATGGATGAGAGGACGCCGAGCATCTTCGTGGCCGTCTGCCCAAGGCACGATTATGTGGACAAAGGCTCGAACGCCAGATGGTGATCGAAGCAACCGGTGGGTAGGCGAGCTGACCTATTCATACATAGTCGAGGGAGAATACTACTCTGGTTTTCACCCTCTCATGGCGCGAAGTGAACGGCGCGCTGAAGAGTTAATCGAAGGATGGAACGGGCGTTCGGTGGTCGTCCGTTATTCGCCGCGCAAACACGCCATATCGGTACTTTTGAAAGATGACCAGCTGGGTGGCCAGTTAGGAAACTGAGTTCCGATTGCTGATTTTCTATAGTTGATTGTCGAATGTGGACATTGAGGATGATTTTGAGTTCCCGATCCAAAGCCGTTGCGCTGTTTTTATTCACTGCAGCAGTCGTCGCTGTGATTGCTATCCGGCTGCGTCCGATTCCGCAGGCGTTGTCTTATCACAACTTTGCCGATCAACGCGCATGGATTGGCATCCCGAACTTTGGCGATGTGGTTTCAAATCTTCCCTTTGCTATTGTTGGCATCTGGGGACTCATTTTCCTCTCGCGTCTTCCCCCCCAGGAATTACAAGAGCATTTCGTGGATTCCTGCGAACGCTGGCCCTACATTGTTGTGTTCATCGGCTTGCTGCTGACCGCCTTTGGATCGTCTTACTATCATCTGGCCCCAGACAACGCCCGTCTGGTTTGGGACCGATTGCCCATGACCATCGTCTTTATGTCGATGGTCGCGGCAGTGATTATGGAAAGAGTCAGCGTCCGTGCCGGACTATGGCTGCTGCCGTTGCTCTTGGCTGTCGGAGCGGGCAGCGTTGCGCAATGGCATCTCAGCGAAATACGCGGCCATGGCGACCTACGGTTCTATGCCGCCGTCCAAATCTATTCCGCGGCGGTCTTACTTCTGACACTTCTGCTGCCCGCGAAATACACGCGCAGTTTTGATTTTGCGGTGATTGCTGCTTTCTATCTTCTGGCGAAGATTCTGGAAACCGCCAACCGGCGAATTTTCGAAGTAGTCCACATCGTCAGCGGACACACTCTAAAACATCTGGCAGCCGCTGGTGCCGGCTACTGGATACTCAGAATGCTGCAGAAGCGCAGGCCTCAACCTCGCTCGCTTGTAGTCCACCGCGAACTCAAATTCGGGATTCGCTGAGTAGACGCGCAAGTCTGGCCCCGGCATTCATCGCTTCGTCATGCCACGAGCGCTCGGCAGCAGTGAGCTTGAGATCTTCGTCTTTGAGGGACTCAGGGGATCAATGTCGTCGAACCTCACCCAACGGAAAGGAGTCGATGCCGGCAACCTTTTCACCGATTACTTAAGAACGGGTGGCCCCGTTTGTCTCGACGAAAAATCTAACTTCGCCGCTTGTAGTACACCGCGAACTCGAATCCCGGATTCGCGGGAAACAACTCCGCAACCTTCCTCAGTCGTTCCGCCATCTGCGCCGGGGCCAGCAGCGGATAATCGCGTTCGCGCAGATCGTAATAATCCACGTCGATAAACAAAGACAGCAAATAAATGGAAATGGCGTCAGAAAATGTCGCCGCAAAATATTCGTTCTTGTGTTTCTCCGTGTCCGGCCCGGAAACGGTGGCCAGCTTGCGTGACTCCCATGCATCCAGCGAAGTTTCGCCGCGGACATTCGCTTCCATCTGCTTCCACACCAAATCCGCGAAATCCCGCGAGACGCCGGCCTTCTCGACGACCGCATGCCCTATGTTGATATAGAACTCGAAGGCCACGGAAAACTTGTCGTCCATCAGCCGCGTGGAAATAAACACGCACTGCGAGTCGCCGAGATCGAGATTGCGGTGGCAGACGGCGTTGTCACTGAGCGCCACGTCATAGCGATCGGCGATCACCGTCTCGTCGCCTTGGTTCACGGTGAGCGGAACAAAATAATAAGCTTTGCGGCGCAATGCTGCAGCCGCGGAGTCAGGAACGGCGGCGACCATCCGCTCAAGATCGGAAGCCGGCACGGTCACCTCGCCCGAAATGGCGTAACAGACCCCATTGGGCGCTTGCGAAACCGGAGTCTGGCGGACAACTTCGGCCGGGGGGCGCGTGATCGTCGGTGCAGCTTGCGACATAGCCTGTATTCTAGCGCACCCCATGCATGGGGCTGTGCGGAAGGCGGTCAATGTTGTAGCCTAAAAGACGATGCCACCTGTCCAAACCCCTGTCCGTAAGCCGCGCTGGTATCTGATTCCGGTGCGCGTGCTGCTGGTTACTTTCTTACTGACGGCGCTTTCGTTCGCGGTTAGCCTGCTGCTGGGAATTTTGGGGATTTTAGCGGGTGCGCGGCTACGAGGCGTGCATCCAAATCTGACGATTGCTTATCGGCACATCGCGGCCCCCGCAGCCGCGGCGGTAGCAGCCATCGTGTTAGTTACAACCATCTCCATGGAGATCCGGCATTATCGGCAAGCAAGAGTGCTGGCGGGCATCGAGCGAGCCAGCTAGTCTCACGTGGGACGGACGCCCCCGTCTCTGTCCAGCCGAGCGTGCTCGGCTAGTTCGTCCTCGCCGCTTAAACTCTCAATCCTTTTTGGGCCGCCTAGGGCATCTGTCCCTGGTGATTCTTGCTAAGGGCGCTACAATCTACGCATGCTTCCGCGCATTGCCATCCCCGTTCCGCATTCCAGTGACCCAAAGTATACCGAGCGGGCCCTGCCGCAATACGAACATGCAGTCGCAATGGCCGGAGGACAGCCAGTCCGCATTCCTCTCGATCAATCCCCTGCAGGAATTATGAAGCTCATCGAGCATTGCGATGCCGTGCTGCTGCCCGGAAGCCCGGCCGACGTCGATCCCGCAAAATACGACGCGCCGCGAAACCCCCAGACCTCCGCAGCTGATCCCAAACGCGATACAGTCGATGAGCTGCTCTTGCAGGACGCCTACAACATGCACAAGCCAGTTCTCGGCATCTGCTATGGCCTGCAAATCTTGAACGTCTATCGCTCAGGGACACTGGTGCAGGACATTAAATCAAAGATCAATCACGAAGCAGGAAGAAAAGTCTCCGTGGCTCACACTGTCGAGATCGACCCCTCTTCGAAGTTGGCAGAGCTCGTGGACTCGGGAGCTAAAGGAACAAGTGCACATGCTGTTCCAGTCAACTCCAGCCACCATCAATCTGCGGATGTTATCGGTGACGGATTACGTGTCGTCGCACGATGCCCCGACGACGGGATCATCGAAGCGGTCGAAGGAACGTCCCCCGATCACTTTGTGCTGGCGGTGCAGTGGCATCCCGAGCGCTCGGTGGGTGACGACGAAGCATCACGATCAATCTTTAGGGCGCTGGTCGAAGCAGCTCGGGCCAGCCACGAGAAGCTGGTGGGCGAGTTTGAAGCAACCTGAAAAAACAGACTTTACCCGATCTTCAGCACCACTTTCCCGAAGTTCTTTCGCTCCAGCAATAGTCGATAAGCCTCTTGCGCTTTTTCCATGGGCAGCACATGCCCAATCACGGGACGCAGGTGACCTTGCGCCATCCACGCGGAAAGCTGCTTCCAGGCTTCGTCCATCAATTCGCGTTTCGCGGAAAGATAAGTCAGCCACAATCCGTGAACGCTCGCGCCTTTCGCATAAAGGATGCGCGGATCGAAAGCAGCGCTCTGCCCGGTAGCGGCGCCGTAAACAATTACACGGCCAAAGTCCCGCACGCAGCGAGTGCTCTTAGCAGTGTGCTCGCCTCCCAGCATTTCGAACACCGCGTCCACACCCTCACCGTGGGTTAAATCTTTAATCGCCTCTTCGTAGTCCCGCTCTTTGTAGTCGATCCCGTGTTGCAGCCCCAGTTCTTTCACGCGAGCCAGCTTGTCTTCCGACGAAGATGTTCCATACATGTCCACGCCCAACAGCTTGCCGATCTGGACAGCCGCAGTTCCAACCCCTCCGGCGACCGCATGAATGAGGACGCGCGCCGGCTTGTTCGATGAAGGTTTCTCGAGCAACCCCGCTTTCCAATAAGCAAAGTAGGCGGTGAAATAATTCACTGGGAAAGCCGCTCCTTCTTCCGCACTCCAGTTTTTCGGAACCGGCCACAACAATTCCGGACGTGTGGCGATATGCTCGGCAAACGCGGCCCACTGCGCATAACCCATGACGCGCTGCCCGTCGCTCTCACGTGTGCCACAAAATTCCCGCCCTGCAACCAGCGGCGGCTTGGGAGACCCCGGGTATCCGCCCTGTGCCGTCATGATGTCGGCGAAGTTGATTCCCCCTGCTTCCACACGAACCAGCTCTTGCCCCGCAGCTGGGACGAGCCCTGCAACCCGCTGCACTTCCAGAACCTCGGGCCCACCTAAACGACTGATCACAATAGCTTTCATGAGAAAGTCTACCAGCAAGGCTTCCCAGCATGCCCTGAATCGCGGAAAGCCGCACGCAGCTGTGACTTCGGTCAGTTGCCGGACTTTGCGGCAGGTATATACTTCCGGGGAATATTAAAAGCGTTTCCCTGCCCCGATTCTGGGATAGGGACGGAGCATCGTTCATTTCCTAATTCATAGGCTCCGAATAGCAGATCACTGGCTGCCGTCGTTTTTGGCATTTGGGCAGCAGTGGGGAGGTCCATCTGTGGACTTAGCTCTGATCCGTTTCATTTTTGTTCTCTTTGTTTCCATCACCTGTTATTTGCTCCATCCCTTTGGTCTTCAGCCTACTCTGGACGCAGGCGTCGGAACGCTCCTCGGGATCGCGATTGTGGTCTTCGAATGGCGTCTGCGCCTGATGAGCCTGAAGCGGCTGATCGGTGCGGCGATTGGCAGCGTGCTGGGAATTTTTGGCGCCTACCTCTTTACGCTGGTAATCCGCAACAGCGTTTCGCCGGGGCCCACGCAAAGCTTCCTGCAACTCATGGTCATGCTGCTGATGGCCTATGTGGGATTGATTGTAGGCGCCAACAAGGGCGACCTGTTAAACCTGTCCGCGTTGGGCGGGGTTTTCGGTGGAGAAAAGCAATTAAAGAAGAGTTACAAGATTCTCGACACCAGCGTCATCATTGATGGACGCATCGCGGATATCGCCGAAACCGGCTTTCTCGACGGCACCATCGTGACTCCGCAGTTTGTGTTGCGTGAGTTGCAATTGGTGGCCGATTCCGCCGATTCACTCAAGCGAAATCGCGGGCGGCGCGGACTGGACGTTTTGCAGCGCCTGCAGAAAATTGCGTCCGTGCAAATCCAGATCGTGGAGGACGACTTCCCCAGCGTCCGCGAAGTGGATTTGAAACTGATTGAGCTCGCCAAGGTTTACGAAGGCAAAATCATCACCAACGATTTCAATCTTAACAAAGTGGCGCAGCTGCAAGGTGTGGCTGTGCTCAATATTAATGAGCTGGCCAACTCGCTCAAGCCCATCGTGTTGCCAGGCGAGATCATGAAAGTTTTCATTTTGAAAGAAGGCAAAGAGTATAACCAGGGCGTCGCTTATCTGGACGACGGCACCATGGTGGTCGTCGACAATGCGCGCAAAATGATTGGCAAGACCATCGACATCTCGGTGACCTCGGTATTGCAGACTACGGCGGGAAAGATGATCTTCGGAAAATGGGATGAACGTGGCCCCAGGACCGATTCGCGTCCCTCGATTCCCGCGGTCACTGCGGTGAACGGTGTCATCAGTCCGGAAGTGAAAAAGCCGCAAGCAATGATGATCGACCGGCCCGTGGAGTAGGAAAAGTTTGCGGGCGGCGCCTCGCTACTGCTCTATCGGACCTACTGAACTTACTTTGATGGTGTCTCCGTTGAGCGTTCCCGTCACAGTAGCTCTTTGTCCGGCCAAATGATCGATGGCGGGCTCGCTTCCTTGTAGGATGTTTTTCTGGTCTCCGTTGATCAGTAGATACTTCGATCCATTCCGCACGCACATCCGGGCACAATCCGCCGGCCGCTTGCCGGAATAGCGATTGTGCCTGGCGCCGCATTGAGCATCGGTGATCATTCCCAGGAAGGTTTGCTCCGTAGCCGGATTGCTTTTCTGCGCCTGCTCGTTGCCAGGAGAAGCGAACGCACCGGCACCTCCCGCAAACACGAGGGCGAAGCCAAGCGAGGCAGCCAGGCTCAATAGGCCACAAAACGTAACTAATGCCAACCATGAGCGATTTTGCATTTCCACGGGATCTCCGTTTGACCAAGTCTCGCCGACAAACATGAACCAACTCGGCAGTGACAATACGCAGTGACAATACTTAGTGTGCAAACCGAGGGCCACGGTTGCCCGGCTAGGAGCACTTAAGGTCGGGTGGGCCAGGGAGTTACAACGCCGAACTCCTTTCAGGGGAGTGACTTGGATGGCGGCCTCGGATGAGAATAGAATGTTGAACCGGGGATGAAGATGAACATTGAGCCTCTCAACTTGCGTAGCTCCGTTGCCGGTCAAGTCAGCCAAGGAGTAACGAGAAAAGAAATATGGTTCAACATCATAGCGACCTTGGCTCTAAGCGTAATTGGCTGCTTGGGGTTCTTCTATGGATGGTCTAGGTCGGCACTTCTCTGCTGCGGCCCCGCTGCCCTTTTTGCTATTTTTTTGTCCGAAATGGTTCGAGGCTTCGGGAGCTGCGGATGCGCAAAGCGGTAGTCGTGGTCCATTGTGTCGTACTTGGTGGGGTGGTCGTGCTTTGGCGATCTTTGGCGATAGTACGGGAAAGGGTGGACGAGACGGTATTCGCCTGCGTCGCGCTTCTGCTTATCGAAAGTGTCGTGGTGGCAATTCTCACCCAGTATCACCAGCCAAGGCAAGTTTAGCTCACGTTAGCTCCACTCTAATAAGACCATAGTCGACCATTGTGACATTTGAACACTCTCTCCAGACCCCTTATACTTGCAGCCCGCTATGAAGGTGGTTGTCATCATTCCGGCTGCCGGCCTGGGGACGCGTATGGCGTCGGCGCCGAGCGCAAAAGGCAAGAAGGCCGCGCCCTCCAAACAATTCACCGAACTGGGTGGAACCCCCATCCTGATTCATACTCTGCGCAAGTTCGCCGCTAGTCCCGAAGTCTCGGAGATGTATGTCGCACTGAGAAAAAATGAAATCAGCGGATTCCGGAATCTCCTGGAAAAAGACGGCAAAGAGATTCTTCAAAAAAAAGTACAACTCGTGGAAGGCGGGGAGCACCGCCAGGAATCCGTGGGTCGAGCGCTGGCTGCGGTTTCTGCTACACCTGACGACATCGTCCTAGTGCATGACGCCGTCCGTCCCTTTGTGACTGAGGAAATCATTCAAGATGTGATCCGCGCTGCGCAGAAATACGGAGCGGCCATCGCGGGACTGCCGGCGGTCGATACCATTAAGCAAGTCGAGCGCACTGCCGAGGGCGCGGTCATCACCGCCACCATCTCCAGAGAGCGCGTCGTCCTGGCACAGACCCCGCAGGGCTTCCGCTATGATGTATTGAAGAAGGCATTCGATGAGGCGGCCAGCGATGATTTCATGGGTACCGACGAAGCATCCGTGGTCGAGCGCTCTGGACATGAAGTAGCAGTGGTGATGGGTTCGCCACAAAATATAAAGATCACAACCCCGGCGGACATGCAATTGGCTGAGTTCTATCTGAAGAAATAGCTCTCTTCTTTCTAATCTTGATTACCTGGAAACTGGAAACTTGAACCCAGAAACTCGCATTGGCTTCGGCTGGGACTCTCACGAATTCAAACGTGGCATTCCGCTCAAAATTGGCGGGGTCATGTTGCCGCATCCTAAAGGCCTCGGCGGTCACTCCGATGGAGATGTTCTTCTCCATGCCATTACGGACGCCCTGCTTGGAGCGGTGGCCGCCCCTGACATCGGCTCGCTTTTCCCACCATCCGATCCCCAGTGGAAAGGAGCGGAATCTGCCGTCTTCCTGACTGAGGCGCTGAAGCGGACCAAGGCCGCGGGCTATGTAATAGCAAATGTGGATTCCACGCTCGTTCTTGTCTCGCCGAAAATTGGTCCGCACGCAGTTGCCATTCGTTCTCACGTCGCCAAACTGTTGGGTATTCCGCTGGACTGCGTTGGTCTCAAAGCCAAAACGCCCGAAGGCATGGGCACGGACAATGCAGCGATTGCCCACGTGGTAGTTCTGCTGAAACTGTCTCAGAAGAAGCCTTTGCGAAAAAACTCTCGCTGAAGCTTCTCAGTTATGTTGCATTCGTTACAAAAACTGCATTTGTTACAAGACAATAAACAAATGTTTTCCTCCGATCCGCTATGTGACTCATCCCTCCTTGCAATGAACCTACCCCCTGCCGGCAACGTCAGACGAAGAAATTGCACGAATTTGATTTGGCGGGAGTGACTTGTAGAAGTGGCTCCTGCTAACAACAGGCCGCAGTATGCGTCCAACCAAGGGATGAGCAGTTTCAAGTGAACACGGAACTTCTCAGAGAGCGGCAACGTATCTTGGCGTGAAACTCGGGAACAGGGATACGAACTGTCCCAGTTCCCAGAAAACTTCAGGGGTTAAAGGGACTGTCCTCACTCACGGTTTGGCGGCCAGGGTGAGCACAATCCCCGCAGACAGAGCTTACGGCTTTGCGGCCTTCGCTCTTATGTCTTAACCCCGAGCCAGCATTGTAGGCCTTCCGGGGACAAACACAAGTTTTTCCGGTGAGGTTAAGGACAGGGCCGCCCAGCCGGTTCCCGACGCTTTTCGGGAAAGAAAATAATAAGGAGAGGCATGAAGACACGGAAGTTTTTCAAAGGCGTACTACTCGGAATGGCCCTGTTGATGGCAGTAAGCGCGTTTGCAGCCAACAAAGGGTCTTTGCAGCTAATGGACCCCGTCACAGTGAATGGCAAGCAACTGGCCGCTGGGGAATATTCCCTGCAGTGGGACGGCAGCGGAAATAATGTTCAACTCAGCGTTCTGCGGGGAAAGAAAGTAGTGGCCACCACGCCAGCCCGACTCATCAACCTGGAACAATCCCCGAACAACGGAGCGGCGATCATCAAGAACAGCGCGGACGGCAGTAGGTCTTTGGCTGAGATTCGCTTTGGTGGAAAGAAATACGCCTTGGCGATTGCTTCAGACTCACCACAGTCCGAGCCAAGCAACAGCACAAAATGAACCTTTCTGCGATTGATCACAACCAACGGGGAGCGGGCATGCTCCCCGTCCCATTTAGTCCGACGATTATTTCTCCACCTTCACTCCCCGCCAAAACGCCACCTTACCCCTTGATCTGACTTGCGGCCGGTTTCGGATCGCGATAGTACCAGGCAGCATCGTGGTTACGTTCCCCGTTCACTTCGACGTCGAAGTAACTCGCGTGCCGTTCCACGGACAAACCGTGTGAGAGGCACTTACGGTTTAAAATACTCCTGCTTGATGGTCTCCGGCGAAAGTACTGGTTGCCTTCCACTTCCAAGGTCTGGCCGCTTTCGGCGAGCACTACGTTTTCCCATGTTGCGTTTGGCATAGTACGTATATAGATTTCTCTCCAGCGGAACAGTTTCGCAAAATTGCAATAAATAATTATGAAGAAGCGATGATTCCGACGACCACCGAATCCCGTTCCAACGGACACTCCATGGTGGGAGATTTGCGGCGAGTTCTGGTATGTTCGCCACGCACCGCAGGATGGGAGGGGTGTGGCGTGGGAGCCCCCGGCCGCGGCTGCTGGCGCGATCTCGGCTTCTTGCACGCACCCGATTTCGAAAAGGCGCAGGCCCAGCACCAAGAGCTCTGCCAGGAACTAGAGACTCTAGGCGCGGAAGTGATGGATCTGCCTCCGTCTCCCGAACTCTCGCTGGACGCCGTCTACACCCACGACCCGTCGTTCGCCACCGACTACGGCATCATCCTGATGAATCCTGCCAAACCCAACCGCGTCGCGGAGGCACGGCAACACGGACAATTTTTCCGTAGTCTGGGCATCCCGGTCCTGGGCGAGATCAAACCACCAGCGACCACGGAATCCGGTGACATGGTATGGCTGGATTCGAAAACGCTGCTCATCGGCAAAGGGTATCGAACCAATACCGATGGCATTGCGCAGATGCGCGCACTGCTGGCCCCGAAAGGCGTGGAAGTGATCTCCGCTCCACTGCCCTACGGTCCCGGCCCTTCCGCTTGTTTGCACTTGATGTCGCTGATCAGTTTGCTCGGCGAAGAGACCGCTTTGGTGGATCTGCCGTGGCTGGCGGTGGAGACCGTCGAAGCGCTGAAATCCTACGGATATCGCTTCATCGAGATTGAATATTCTGAGCGCGACTCGATCGCCTGCAATGTACTCTCGTTAGGTAGCAAGCGCCTGCTGGCAATAGAGGAGAACCACAAAACAAACGAAAAGCTCCGCCGGGCGGGATTCGATGTGCGAACTTTCCCTGGTTCGGAGTTGTGCATCAACGGCGGCGGGGGCCCAACTTGCCTGACGCGGCCTCTACTGCGCAGCTGAGAGTCTTACCCAGCCGATGCTTTTTGACGTCCCAACTCCCGTTAAGCACCTTGACCGCGCTCCAGGCTGGCGCCAGAGCAAGTGGCTGGCGCTCGCCGAATTCACCATCGTTGCCCTGATTTTCCTCGCAGACGAGAAGCACCTTGTGCCCGTCAGCAAGACACCATTTCTCCTGCTGCTGGGATGGATCTCCCTCCGCGTACGCGGACTGCGCTGGCGGAACGTGGGACTCACGAAGAACCCCAGTTGGCCCCTCACCTTGGCCCTCGGGGTTGGGGCCGGACTCCTGATGGAGGCCTTTGAGCTTTTCGTCAGCCAGCCTTGGCTGGTCCGGCTCACCGGAAAGCAACCGGACTTTCCCGACTTTCAATCGTTCCACGGCAATGTCAAATTGCTTTCTCTTGGCGTTGCTCTGGCCTGGACTCTCGCCGCTTTTGGCGAGGAGATGGTGTGGCGAGGCTAGCTGATGGACCGGGTTGCAGGCTTCGGAAAGCACACCCGACTGGCGTGGTTCGTGAGTTTGATCACGGTCAACATCGCGTTCGGGTCCGCCCACTCCGACCAGGGAATTACCGGCATCATTGATGAGGGCCTTATGGGAGTTCTATTGGGGCTTTTGTATCTCGGCACGAACCGCAATCTGTCTGTTCCCATCATCGCCCACGGCGTGGCGGACACCGTCGACGTGTTGTGGATGTTCATCGGCCGCTACCCCGGGACGTAACGCGAACCCTGCTAGAATGGAAGCCGCATGGTTCTCCCCTTCGTCCGCGATCTCTTCGTGGACGCAGAAAAATTGCCCGCTTTTTTGCGTGTAGCCTCCCACCTTAGAGAGAACACGGGGCGTATTGGTGTTTCCGGATTAATTCCCAGCGCCAAGGCCCTGATGTTGGTGCTACTCCAGAGAACGCTGGGGCGTCCGCTCATTGTAGTGGTCGCGGACAATCGGGCCACAGAAGAATTCGTTCCAGTACTGCAGGCCTTTTCGGAACTGGTCGGCGGGACCGGTTCGGATAAAGACAAAATCGTCGCGCTCCCAACCCGTGACGTTCTGCCTTTTCAGAACCTTTCTCCACATCCGGAAATCCAGGAAGAACGCGCGGTTGCTCTATGGAAGATTGCCACAGGCGCGGTTTCCATCATAGTTTCGCCGGTGGCCGCGACCGCTCTTCGACTCCGTTCCGCCGCATACTATGCAGATCTGGCACGCGTGGTGCGGCGCGGAGAGACATTCGACACGGAATCATTGCTCAGCCATCTCAACACCGTCGGATACATGGCTGCGGACGTGGTGGAAATGCCGGGAGAGTATGCTTTGCGAGGCGGAATCCTCGATGTCTATCCGCCCGAGGCAGACCGTCCGCTGCGCATCGAGTTCTTGGGGGATGAAGCCGAGTCCATTCGGAAGTTCGATCCGGCAACACAGCGTTCGTCGAATCCGGTGGAGGAAGCGCTGCTCCTGCCCCTTACCGAGACTCCTGTCAGCGAAGAAGTTCTCGGTGCAATCCACGCGCGCCTGTCGGGAAAACGTATCACCGGTGCGGAAGAAGTAGTTGAGCAGGCTGTGCGCGCGGGCGGAGTCACTGTGTTTCCGGGATGGGAGTTCTACGCCCCGGTCGCCGGCGCCGAAAACAACATCTTCGATCTGTTACCAAACGCAGCGGTCGTGGCCGATGAACCCAGTAGCATCAGGCAGGAATTCGATCATCTGTGGTCCCGCATTGAAGAAGCCCACGAACGCAGCGAGGTCGGCAACCTGGTGCGGGCCACTGATTTGTATCTCTCTCCAGACGATTGGTGGCAAAAACTGGCCGCCCTGCCGGGCGCAGACTTCGAGCATCTCGAAGTCACCCGCGCGGACGAGGCTGCGGCGGTTGCTTTCCATTCCCAGCCCACACCCCGCTTCCACGGCTCGGTTCCCCACATGCTGGAAGGAGTCAAGAAGCAGATCGCAGAAAACAACCGAGTCCTGATCGCAGTTCCGAACACTGGAGAAGTCGAGCGGTTGGCCGACGTTTTCACCGAGTACGCCATTTCATTTCGTTTAGGAAGCCGCACTCGCGGCGGAGAAAGTTACGCCGATGAAACTTCCTACTTCGCTGGCGAAGTTCTCACCACCACACTGGCCAAGGCTTATATTCCCGACGGGCTAATTCTGCCCGACGCCAATCTGGCAATTTTTGGGGCTCGCGATCTTTTCGACGAATCCGAGTCGGTGGTTTCCCGTCCCCAGCGCCAGAAATCCAAAGTCTCGGCATTTCTTTCCGACTTTCGCGACCTGCAAGTTGGCGATTACGTTGTCCACGTGGAACACGGCATTGGTCAATATTTGGGCCTGAAAGAAATTAATCAAGGCGACGGCAACGCAGAGTTCATGCTGCTCGACTATGCGGAAGGCGCTCGTTTATACGTGCCCCTGACCCGTCTGGACTTGATCCAGAAATATCGCTCGTCCGAAGGGGTAAAGCCACAGCTCAATCATCTGGGCACAGCGGCATGGACCAAAACCAAGGCCCGCGTCCGCAAGGCCATGAAGGACATGACCGACGAGCTTCTCAAGCTCTACGCACAGCGCAAGACTGCCCAGGGTTACGCCTTTGCTCCGGACAGCGAATGGATGCGCGAATTTGAAGATGCTTTCGAATACAACGAGACCGAAGACCAGCTATATGCCATTGCGGACGTGAAGCGTGACATGGAGTCATCGCAGCCCATGGACCGGCTGCTGTGCGGTGACGTGGGCTACGGCAAGACAGAAATCGCCATGCGAGCGGCGTTCAAGGCAATCAGCGACAACAAGCAAGTCGCGGTGCTGGCGCCGACAACGGTTCTCGCTTTCCAGCATTACGAAACATTCAAGCAACGTTTCGCGGTTTTTCCCGTCAAAATAGAAATGATCAGCCGTTTCCGGACGGCGAAACAGCAGAAGGAAATTCTGCAAAAGGTCGAAACTGGGAAAGTCGACATTTTGATCGGTACTCACCGCATCCTCTCCGAGGACATTAAGCTGCCAGATTTGGGCCTGCTGATTGTGGACGAGGAACAGCGCTTCGGCGTGCGCCACAAGGAACGCCTGAAGCAGATGCGGAAAGAAGTAGATGTCCTCACCTTGTCAGCCACGCCCATTCCGCGCACTTTGCACATGTCCATGGTCGGATTACGCGACATGAGCGTGATTGAGACGCCACCCAAAGATCGCATCGCTATCCAGACCGTGGTGGCGAGTTGGGACGAAAAGCTGATGCAGTCGGCCATAGAGCAGGAACTCGATCGTGGCGGGCAAATCTATTTCGTGCACAACCGCGTGGAAAGCATCTGGGAGATTGCCGCCAAGCTGCAAGAACTGGTGCCGCGGGCCCGCGTCATCGTCGGCCACGGACAGATGTCAGAGGGCGAGCTCGAAAAAGTGATGCTCAAGTTCATGCATCACGAAGCCGATATCCTGGTCGCGACCACGATTATCGAAAACGGGCTCGATATCCCGCTGTGCAACACAATCCTGATCAATCGCGCAGACCGCCTGGGACTTTCTGAGCTGTATCAACTGCGGGGACGCGTCGGACGCTCCAACCGTCGTGCCTATGCCTACCTGCTGATTCCGCAAGATGTAGAACTCACGCCAATCGCACGACGACGTCTAGCGGCCTTAAAGGAATTTTCCGATTTAGGCGCAGGTTTCAAAATCGCTGCATTAGACCTGGAACTGCGCGGCGCTGGAAACTTGTTGGGTGGTGAACAGAGCGGACACATTGAAGCCATCGGATTCGAGCTGTACACGCAGATGCTCGATCAGGCAGTACGCGAGATGAAAGGCGAGGCAGCGCCCGATCAGGCGGCCATTCAACTGAACCTGGGACTGAATATTCGCATCCCAGCGACCTATATCACGGAGGAAAATCAGCGTCTCCGCATGTACAAACGCGTTGCCGGCGTGGAAACCGAAGCTCAACTCGCTGATGTAGGCGCCGAACTTCAAGATCGCTACGGTGATCCGCCCGAGGCCGTACGGCACCTGCTGGATTACGCCTCGCTCAAATTGCTTGCAATGCGGGTGGGCGCAATCAGCATCGAACGCAAGCGCGATCTCCTGAGCATAAAGTTCCGTCAGGATGCCGTGATCGATCCGGGCAAATTGGCGAAGTTCGTCTCTTCCCATCGGGGAGCACAATTCGCGCCCGACGGCACATTAAAATTTGTTTCAAAAGCCTTGCATCCGAACGAAGTCTTGGTGCAGTTACAGAATTTGCTCGAGGAGTTATCGCCTGTGGAAACCTCGTCCGCGGTTTCATCGTGAAGAGCATCTAACCTGACAGAAGTTCGCGCTTTGCAGGATGCCGTGCGTTTTGCGTGGCCGATCAAGAATACGAGACAACTATGAAATCATATTTTTGGCTGTTTACACTCTGGGCGCTGCTCGGCTCGGTTTCTTGCACAACAGAGGCCCCAACAAACACAACTCAACCCAGGGCAACCGCAAACTTCGACAACCTGGTGGACTCGTATTTCAACTTTTATTTCCAGTTCAATCCCACCCAAGGGACAGAGGCTGGATTCCACCAGTTCGACAACCAGCTCGAAGACTTTTCCAGCACCGCTGTGGACGCGGAAATTGCGGGTTTGGAAAAGTACCTGGACAAGCTCAACCAGTTTCCCAAGTCCCAGTTGCCGGAATTCGCGGCCGGAGACCTCGATTTTCTCTGCAGTCAAATCCAGGCAGAATTGCTTGAGTTGCAGCAGATTCAAATGTGGCGCAAGGACCCCGACCTCTACACGGCTGGCGCGAGCAACAGCATTTTCGTGCTGATGAGTCGCAATTTTGCTCCACAAGAAGACCGGCTCCGATCCGCAATTGCCCGCGAGCGGAATATTCCCAAGGTCTTCGATGCGGCCCGCCACAATCTCCAAAACCCTCCAAAGATCTACACCCGAATCGCCCTGCAACAACTCCCTGATGTTGTCGATTTTTTCAAGAAAGATGTTCCGGAGGCCTTTTCGAAAGTAACCGACCCCAAATTGCTGGCAGAATTCAAGACCACCAACCAGGCCGTGATCGAAGCTCTGGAGCACTACGAAAACTTCCTGCAAAAAGATGTTCTGCCAGTTGCCAACGGAGATTTCCGACTCGGCCCCGAGAACTACCGCAAGAAACTGCTCTACCAGGAGATGGTCGACATCCCGTTGGATCATTTGCTCGAAATTGCCTACGCCGATCTGCATCGCAATCAGCAACATCTAAAGAAAGTCGCCGCGCAAATCGATCCCAAGCGCAGTCCACGTGCGGTGCTTGCCGATTTGCAGAAAGATCATCCCGCCCCCGACCAGTTGTTGCAAAGCTTCCGGGACATGCTGGGCGGCATCCGCCAATATATCGAGCAGAAAAAGATCATCACCATCCCTTCCGAGGTCCCCCCTGTCGTCGAAGAGACGCCGCCCTTCGAGCGGGCATTGACCACAGCATCCATGGACACGCCCGGCGCCTACGAGGACAAAGCGAGCGAAGCAATGTTCAACGTCACCACTCCGGATCCTCGCTGGAAGCCACAGAAAATAGAAGAGTGGATGGAAAGTTTCAATCGGCCGACAATGATCAGCACGGCTGTCCACGAAGTCTACCCCGGCCACTACGTCCAGTTCCTGTGGACCAAGAAGGTTCCCTCCAAGACCCGCAAACTGCTCTACTGCAGCAGCAATGCCGAGGGTTGGGCCCACTACAGCGAGCAGATGATGCTCGACGAAGGCTATGGCAACGGCGATCCCAAACTGCGTATGGGGCAACTATCAGAGGCTTTGCTTCGTGATGCGCGCTTCATTGTTGGCATTGAAATGCACACCGGCAAAATGACTTTGCAGCAGGGTACAGACTTCTTTATCAAGGAAGCATTCCAGCCTCCGCCAGTCGCGGAAGAGGAAGCCGAACGGGGAACTTCCGATCCCACTTATCTGGTCTACACTTTGGGCAAGCTGCAAATTTTGAAGCTGCGCGAGGACTACAGGAAGCAAAAAGGTGACAAGTTCAATTTACAGGAATTCCACGACCAATTCATGCTGCAGGGCGGCGTGCCACTGAAAATCATCCGCAAGGCCATGCTGGAAAATGACAGCCCAACGTTGTAGTCGGAGATGCAGACAGAGATGATCGATCCGGCGGGGGTAGAATCAAGAAAGCAGCCAAAGTTTAGTGTTCGGCACCGAACCGAACTACAATCGAGCCGAAATGCCAACGATGAACAACCAACGACCAACGACCGCCTTATGAAAATGAAAGTCCGCAAAGCCGTTTTTCCGGCCGCCGGCCTGGGTACACGTTTTCTGCCCGCGACCAAAGCCCAACCCAAAGAGATGCTGCCGCTGGTGGACAAGCCCATCATCCAGTACGGCGTGGAAGAAGCGCTGGCCGCTGGTTGTGACCAGATCCTCATCGTCACCGGCCGCGGCAAGCAGGCGATCGAGGACCACTTCGACGTCAGCTATGAATTAGAAAGAATGCTCGAAGACCGAAAGAAAACTGATCTGCTCAAGATCGTTCGCTCCATTTCTGACATGATCCACATCGCTTACGTGCGCCAGAAAGAAGCGCTCGGTCTTGGCCACGCCGTGCTCACCGCCCGTGAACTGGTGGGCAATGAGCCTTTTGCCGTGCTGTTGGCCGACGACGTCATTGACGCCAAGGTACCTTGCCTCAAACAGATGATGGATGTTTTCGACGAAAAGCAGTGTTCCATTATTGCCACGCAGATTGTCGAGGGCGAGGCGATTTCCGCGTATGGTGTGCTCGACGCAAAACCGGTGCCCGGCAATCCCAGGCTTTATGAAATCCGTAACATGGTCGAGAAGCCGAAGTTGAAGGATGCACCTTCGAACCTCGCCGTGATCGGCCGCTACATCCTCACTCCCACCGTCTTTGAAACTCTGGCCCAAACCAAGCCCGGCGTCGGCGGCGAACTCCAACTCACCGACGGCCTGCGCGGGCTGCTCAAGAAAGAAAAGATGTATGGCTATGTATTCGAAGGCAAGCGGCACGACACCGGCGATAAGCTCGGCTTCCTGAAAGCGACTGTGGAATTTGCCCTCAAGCGTTCCGACCTGGGTGGGCCACTGCGGGAGTATCTGAAAGGATTGAAGCTATAGAAGACTTTAAGTTCTAACAACCCGTCTCGCTCGACTCTTGGTGAGGTCTACGACCATGTACGTTAGTTCGTATCGATGCTAGACGTTTAATAATTCAGGTTGTTCAAGCAGAACTGTTAGCCTCTCAAACTCTCCCTGAGGGATTAGTTTCTTTTAACCTTTGAGGATGAACCAGATTTGAGGGGGGCGGCCCCGGCATTTTCGCCACAACCGTCATCAACAACTGCTCCCGCGACGAATCGCGTGAGCAGGAGCATTTGTCTGGTGAGAAAGCGATCGCTCATCTGAGCGAGCTCCTTTGTCGTCGTTACAATAGCATCTGCAAATCACATTACTGAAGAAAAATTGCAATTTCATCAACAACCGCTGAACAATCACGAAGCCCCCAGCGTGATCTTCAGCTTCCTGGATTTTTCCTCGACTCCATTGGCCAGCTTTTCTTTGTGATCGTTCAATTTCTTGGCCAGGCCCGCATTCGAGAGGGCCAGAATCTGGGCAGCCAGAATTCCAGCATTCGTCGCCCCAGGCTTACCGATGGCCACGGTAGCGACGGGAATTCCGGCAGGCATTTGCACCGTTGCCAGCAGCGAATCCAGACCGTTTAGCGCCGTGGACGGTATAGGCACACCGATGACCGGCAGCGTGGTGTGGGCCGCAATCACGCCCGCCAGATGCGCCGCGCCGCCGGCCCCGGCAATGATCACGCGAATTCCACGGCCCGCAGCTTTGCGCGCGTAGTCGGCGGTACGGTCAGGCGAGCGATGGGCCGAGGTCACGTCGATTTCGTAGGCAATCCCAAAACCCTCGAGCGCCTTTGCCGCCTCGCGCATGATATCGAGGTCGGAATCACTACCCATCGCAATAGAAACCACCGGCTTGCTCATAGATATTATTTTCCCTTGTCATCCTGAGCGCAGCATAATCGTTCGCTCGGCGAACGGTTATGCGGAGTCGAAGGACCCCTACCCCTCATCGGCACTGGCCTCCAATGTACAACTCGAAACTATTTCTTCAGCGCTCTCGCACCAATGTCTTTGCGGTAATACGCACCTTCAAAACCAATCTTCGAAGCAGCCTCATAGGCTCGCTCAACCGCAGTCTGCAAATCTGCTCCTCTTGCGGTGACGCCGAGTACGCGCCCGCCAGCGGTGTAATAAGTATTATCGAGCTTGGTTGTACCGGCGTGGAAGACCTTTACGCCTTCCACTTTGTCGGCATCCTGAATGCCCAAAATTTTCTTGCCGGCTGCATAGGTCCCAGGATATCCGCCCGATGCCATGACCACGCACACGGAAGCGTCGGATGACCAGCGAAAATCGCCGTCGCTGACCCGGCCTTCAATCGAGGCTTCCAGCGCCTCCACAATGTCGCTTTCCAGACGCATAAGAATCGGCTGCGTTTCCGGATCGCCGAATCGGCAATTGAACTCGAGCACCATGGGCCCTCGCGCCGTCATCATTAGACCGCAGTAAAGAATTCCCTTGTATTCCGCGCCTTCCGCCTTCATGCCGTCGACCACTGGACGCGCAATGTGCTGTACCAGCCAGTTTCGCATTTGCTCGTCCACGATAGTTTGCGTGGAATAAGCGCCCATGCCACCAGTATTGGGACCGCTGTCGCCGTCGCCAGCCCGCTTGTGGTCCTGCGCCGCCACCAGCGGCGCGATGCGCTTGCCGTCGCTGAGCACGAGAAAAGAGAGCTCGTCGCCCTGTAAACATTCTTCCAGCACCACTCGCGCCCCGGCTTCGCCCACCAGCTTGCCACTAAACATCTCCGCCGCGGCTGTTGCCGCTTCCTCTTTGGTGTTGCAGATCACCACGCCCTTGCCTGCGGCCAATCCATCGGCCTTCACCACCAGCGGTGTAGAAAAGCGCGGCAAGGCCTGGCGGACTTCCTCCTGGAAATTGCAAATGGCATAGTGCGCTGTCGGAATACGATGCCGCTGCATGAATTCCTTGGCGAAACTTTTGCTCGACTCCAACTGTGCGGCCGCCTTGGTGGGCCCGAAGACATGCCATCCCCGGCTGGCAAATTCATCGACTACCCCAAGCTGAAGCGGCAATTCGGGGCCGACCACGGTCAGGTCTGGCTGGATCCGGTGGGCCAGCGCCAGCAGTGATTCCACATTCTTGACGTCGGCCGGCACGCACTCGGCTACATCCCCAATTCCACCATTTCCCGGCGCGCAATAGATCTGGGAAACAGATGGCGACTGGCGCAGTTTCCAGACCAGCGCATGCTCGCGTCCGCCACTTCCAATGACAAGGACTTTCATAGTTCGGGAGACATTCAGGTTAGGGGCGCGGAGAGGATGATGTCAAACGCGATGCCTGTTTGGTAGGGTCCTAACTTGTCTTTGCGATCATCGCCCGTACTCCTAAAGCATCAAATCGATTTCCAGATCAACGCCAAGCGTGCTGATCGCAGTTATTGTGTCTGCTTTGGTCTCAAGCGCGGGTGCGTCATTCGCAGATATCCTGAGGTAGAGCCCGGCCGTTCGCCCGGAAGCCACCGTCTTGAACCGATCCGCATGATCCCGAGTTCGACGGAGTACGTCGTCCAAGCAGGTCCGAACTTTCTCACCTACGGCGAGAGGATTTTCATCTACTTCCAACTGCGATTCGAGTTTCCATGAATTTCTCTCATAAGCCTTGCCAGTCTTGCCGCGTAGATCACCTATCTTCCATGACGCGTCTGGCAGGAGTCCAATTTGTGCGGAGATTTCTTCCGCAGCCTTCACCAGTGACCCTAGAAAGATGGGCGAGTTCTCCAACGCAGCCTGGTTGAAAATCCTCTCGTGGACAACGGCCGCAGTGATCGCCGTCCTGAATGCGTGGTTGCGGGTGCAGTTTGCCTCTGGATTTTTCCATTCCAAGTAATTCCACACAGGAAAAGCCGCACTACGCAATCCGCTGCAGAACGACTAAACTAAAAGGTTCGCAATAATGTGCAGCGCCGAGCCGAAGGCTGGGGGCGCAGCATCGATAATCTCGAACCACCAGTTCTTTAGTCATTAGTTTTTTTGAACATCGGGAAGGCAATCCTCATGAACAGCTTTGGCAGCCGTTCGACTCTCCGCGTGGGCGGCCACGACTACGAAATTTACCGCCTGGACGCTCTCGACAAGCAGGGCGTTTCGACCAGGCATCTTCCTTATTCGCTGCGCATTCTGCTGGAGAACCTGCTGCGCACCGAGGATGGCCGCAATGTGACCAAGAACGACATCCTGGCGCTGGCGGCATGGGACACGAAAGCAACGAACGGAAATTCAAAGGCGGACAAGGAAATTGCTTTCACGCCCAGCCGCGTGCTGTTGCAGGACTTTACCGGCGTGCCCGCCGTGGTGGACCTTGCCGCCATGCGCGACGCCATGCGGCAGCTTTCCGGCGATCCCTCGTTAATCAACCCCTTGCAGCCGGCCGAGCTGGTCATCGACCACTCGGTGCAGGTGGATGAATTCGGCACACCGCAGGCATTTCAGCTCAATGCCGAACTCGAATTCATTCGCAATAAAGAACGCTACGCGTTCCTGCGCTGGGGGCAAACTGCGTTCCGAAATCTTGCCATCGTTCCGCCGGACACCGGCATCGTGCATCAGGTGAATCTCGAATATCTGGCGCGAGTGGTGTTCGTGCAGGAGGCGAACGGCAAGAGGGTGGCTTATCCCGATACGTTGGTGGGCACGGATTCGCACACCACCATGATTAACGGCCTGGGCGTGCTGGGCTGGGGCGTGGGCGGAATTGAAGCCGAAGCGGCCATGCTGGGACAACCGGTGTCCATGCTGATACCGCAAGTGGTCGGCGTGAGGTTGACTGGCAGGCTGCGCGAGGGCGCAACTGCCACGGATTTAGTCCTCACCATTACCGAGAGGCTGCGCAAGCATGGCGTGGTCGGAAAGTTCGTGGAATATTTTGGGCCTGGCCTGCAGGTGTTGCCACTGGCGGACCGCGCCACCATCGGCAACATGTCGCCGGAATACGGTGCGACCTGCGGCATTTTTCCGGTAGACAAAGAGAGCCTCACTTATTTGCGACTGACCGGGCGTTCCGAAGAGCAGATTGCATTGGTCGAGGCCTATTGCCGCGAGCAAGGGTTATTTCACGACGAGAAAACTCCCGAAGCAACGTATTCGGAGTTGCTGGCGCTTGATCTCTCGACGGTCGAATCCAGCCTGGCCGGGCCCAAGCGTCCGCAAGACCGCGTGCTGCTTTCGCAGGCGGGAGAATCTTTCCGGAAGGCGTTGCCGTCGCTGATGAAGGCCGGCAAGGGTGATGCCCAACCGGCGGCGGCTTCGGCTTCTTCTGGCAACGGTCATCTGCGGCACGGCAGCGTGGTGATTGCGGCCATCACGAGCTGTACCAACACCTCGAACCCGTCGGTGATGCTGGCCGCTGGATTGCTGGCCAAGAAAGCCGTCGAGCGCGGCCTGCAAGTTCCGCAATCGGTGAAAACGTCGCTCGCTCCTGGATCGAAAGTGGTGCGCGATTATCTGGAGCGCGCGGGGCTGACGCCGTATTTGGAGAAATTGAAATTTCATATCGTGGGATACGGGTGTACCACCTGTATCGGAAATTCGGGACCGCTGCCTGAGGAAGTCTCGAAGGCCATCGACGAAAACAATCTGGTGGTGGCTTCGGTGCTCTCGGGAAATCGTAACTTTGAAGGCCGCATTAATCCCGATGTCCGCGCGAATTATTTAATGTCGCCGCCGCTGGTGGTGGCGTTTGCCCTCGCTGGCCGCATCGACATTGATTTGCGCAAAGACCCCATCGGCAACGGCAAGGACGGCAAACCTGTTTACCTCGCGGACCTCTGGCCTACGCAGCGCGAAGTCGAAGAGACGATGGAGAAGTCCATTTCTTCGGACATGTTTCGCAGGAGCTATGGCGAGGTCTACCACGGCGACGAGCACTGGCGCGGCCTGCCCGTCCCCAAGGGCGAGACCTATAGCTGGGACAAGGATTCCACCTACATTCGCAAAGCGCCTTTTTTCGATGGCATGACGCTGAAGCCGTCGCTGGTTGAGGACATCAAGAACGCTCGCGTGCTCGCGGTGCTTGGGGACAGCGTGACTACCGACCACATTTCTCCCGCGGGCTCGATCAAGAAAGATAGTCCGGCTGGAAAATATTTGCAGGAACACGGCGTGAAGCCTGCTGAATTCAATTCCTATGGATCGCGCCGAGGCAATCACGAAGTGATGGTGCGCGGCACGTTTGCCAATGTTCGTCTGCGTAACAAAATGGTCGACCTGGAAGGCGGATTCACGCGTCACCTGCCTGATGGCGCGGAGATGTCGATTTTTGAGGCTTCGGAAAAATACATTGCGGAAGGTGTGCCGCTGCTGATCCTCGCGGGAAAAGAATACGGCTCTGGGTCTTCGCGCGACTGGGCCGCGAAGGGCCCGCGTCTGCTGGGAGTGGGTGCAGTGATTGCAGAAAGCTACGAGCGCATCCATCGCTCGAATCTGGTCGGCATGGGCATTTTGCCGTTGCAATTTGCGGCTAGAGAAACGGCGCAATCGCTGAATTTAACCGGGGAAGAAGTTTTCGAGATTGCTGGGGTTCGTGACTTGGTGGAAAACTTCACGGCCGGCCGTCAGGTGAAAGTGCGGGCTACGGTCAACGGCAAGAAGAAAGAATTCAGCGCTTTGGTCCGCATTGATACGCCACAGGAAGCGCTCTACTATGGGAACGGCGGAATCTTGCAGTATGTGCTCAGGCAGTTGTTGAGCGGGATACCGAGTGCGCAAACAGTGGGCGTGTAGAAAAGGTTAACTACGCCTAACAAGGCTTTCGCCCGCATCTCCCAAATGATCCGTCCCAGCAGGTTCATTTCCGACGGCACCTTTGCGCTCCTCGCGTTCAAGGAGGAACCGAACATAATTGTCCTTTCAGAAACTCTTGACCTAGATGTCGACAAAGCTGGGGCCCTGCACCATGAGGCAGACACAGTAGAGCGCCTCAAGTTGGTACCTGGCCAACGCCAAGGCGTCGACGCAAGCGGGGTTTTTGGGCCCTGAATTAGCAATGTTCGTATGTTGACGTGGGTCGATCCCATTGCTTCGAACATCCAGGTCATGTGAGCTCTTTGAAGCTCTGAGTAGCTACGGATCGAATTTTTCAAAACCTCAGTAGCAGCGGCGACGCACCGTTTGACGAGCCCATCGATGAGAGCTACGTCCAAGTGTCGACTGACATCAATATCATTCTGGTTGGGCCATGCGATATCAGCGATCCTGATTTTCATTCGCAAATTCTATCCGTCAACAGAAACGTTCTCGTGCTTTGTCCAGCGATTCCAACCTGGTTCCGCCGGGTGCCCCAGGGTCAGTCTCCCGCCAAGGATTTCTCGCTGACTCTCAAACGGGATTGACAGCAGACTCGTTTCTCTGTATATAACTAAAAGGTTATACAACTAAAGAGTTATGGACAGATGACCCCCAATCGCCTCGACGCAACGCTCGCCGCGCTCGCGGACGCCACCCGGCGGGCGATCCTCGCGCGCCTCGCGTCGGGTGAGGCGTCGGTGACGGAACTGGCCGAGCCGTTCGCGATGAGCCAGCCTGCGATCTCCAAGCACCTCAAGGTGCTGGAACACGCAGGCCTAATTTCACGAGGCCGGGACGCGCAGCGCCGGCCGCGCCGGCTCCAGGCAGCTCCGCTCAAGGACGTCGCCGATTGGGTGGAGCAATACCGGCGGTTCTGGATGGAGAGCTTCGATCGTCGGGATGACTATCTGCACAAACTGCAAACCAAGGAGAAAAAACATGGCCGCAACAAACGCGGGAAGTGACTACACCGCTCGCGATTCGGTGCGCTTTTCGATCGCGGCGGCGGAGTGGCCAGATATCAAGCAACAACTGAGCCGCCTTCTGGATCAACGAGGCTGAAGTTCGCGCATGAGTGAATTCATCTCCGCTGCTATAATCAAGAATTGTCCCTATGCCTAAGAAGCGTCTGATCCGCTCCACTACCGTGCTTTGCGTTCGCCGCAATGGCAGTGTTGTCATGGCCGGCGACGGCCAGGTCACCCTTGGCGAAGGCGTGATCAAGCACACGGCCAAGAAAATCCGCCGCCTTTATCAGGACAAAATTCTCGCCGGATTTGCTGGTTCCACAGCCGACGCATTTACGTTGTTCAGCCGGTTCGAGTCGAAGCTGGAGCAGTATCATGGGAATCTTGGCCGGGGAGCAGTGGAACTGGCGAAAGACTGGCGGACGGACAAATTTCTGCGTCATCTGGAAGCGTTGCTGCTGGTTTCCGACAAGGAGCAAACTTTTTTGCTGAGTGGGCAGGGCGACGTCATCGAACCGGATGGCGGCATTGCGGCCATTGGCAGCGGCGGCCCTTATGCCCAGGCTGCGGCCCAGGCGCTGGCGGAACACACGCAGCTTTCCGCCCGCCAGATCGCGGAAGAAGCCATGAAGATTGCCGGCAAAATGTGCATCTATACGAATGACAAGGTGACGATTGAAGAACTTTAAGATGTCAAGGACCAACGACTGATTTATGGCCATCTATCTACCCGGAACTGTTGAAGAAGAACACATCGCGTTGGACGAACTCACGCCGCGTGAGATCGTCGCTGAGCTCGACAAGCATGTGATCGGCCAGAAAGACGCCAAGCGCGCGGTAGCGATTGCGCTGCGGAACCGCATGCGGCGGCAGAAGCTTGCACCTGAGCTGGCTGAGGATGTCATTCCCAAGAACATCATCATGATCGGGCCTACGGGCGTGGGCAAAACTGAAATTGCACGCCGGTTGGCGAAACTTGCCAACTCGCCGTTCATGAAAGTGGAAGCTTCGAAGTTCACCGAAGTCGGCTATGTGGGGCGGGATGTCGAGTCCATGATTCGCGATCTCGTCGAAATCGCCATCGAGAATGTGCGCGAGGAAAAGCTCGAAGATGTTTCCGACAAAGCTGAACTCAACGCCGAAGAGCGTTTGCTGGACATCCTTCTGCCTCCGGTGGTGACGGCTCGTCCTGCCGAACCGAACAACGGTGGCGTGGTGATCGATGGAAGCACAGGTCTTACCGAATCCACTAGCCGCACTCGCGAAAAACTTCGCCAGCAATTGCGGGAAGGCAAGCTCGACGACCGCACGGTGGAAATCGACGTTCGCGAGCGCAATTTTCCATCTTTTGAAATCATCTCCAACCAGGGCGTGGAGGAGATGGACGTCAACATCAAGGACATGCTGCCGAACATCTTCGGCCAGCGCACCAAGAAGCGGAAGATGAAGGTCAACGAAGCCTTCGAATATTTGATTCAGGAAGAAGAGCAGCGCCTGATTGATATGGACCAAGTCACGCGTATGGCGATTGATCGCGTGGAAGACTCGGGCATCATCTTCCTCGATGAAATCGACAAGATCGCAGGCCGCGAGGGTGGACACGGGCCGGACGTTTCCCGCGAAGGCGTGCAGCGCGACATCCTGCCCATCGTCGAAGGCACTACCGTCAACACGCGCTACGGTATGGTGCGGACCGACCATATTCTTTTCATCGCCGCCGGAGCTTTCCACGTTTCGAAGCCGAGCGACTTGATCCCCGAACTGCAGGGGCGTTTCCCCATTCGCGTGGAGCTGCAATCGCTCACCATGGATGACTTCATCCGCATCCTGACCGAGCCCAAGGCTTCGCTGGTCAAGCAGTATGTGGCGCTGCTTGAAACGGAAGGCGTGAAACTGGAATTCACCAAGGACTCTCTCGAAGAAATCGCTCGCTTCGCTTTCCGGGTCAATGAGGGCACGGAAAACATCGGCGCACGCCGTCTGCACACCATCATGGAACGAGTGCTTGACCAGATAAGCTTCGACGCTCCCGACAAAAAAGGCGAACATGTGAAAATCGATGCCGATTACGTTCGCCAAATGCTGGCCGATATTGTGAAAGACCAGGATTTGTCGCGGTATATTCTCTAGAGTTTTGACCACCGAGGAAAGGCCACAGGCGAAATCACAGGCTTTTTCTCTGTGGCCTCGGTGTCCTCTGTGGATTATAAATTCTAACCATGAAATCCATCGACCGGAGCCGTCTCAAGTCGCTCATGGAGCGCGAGCAGCAGCGCTTTGTGAAGGATCGGCCCAAATCCAAGGCGCTGTTCGAACGTGCAAGCAAGTCGCTACTGGGCGGCGTACCCATGAATTGGATGGCCAAATGGGCCGGCGCTTTCCCGCCGTTTGTACGTGAGGCCCAGGGTGCGCATTTTTTCGATGTCGACGGAAATCGCTACATCGATTTCTGTCTCGGCGACACCGGCGCCATGACTGGTCACTCACCCTTCGCTATCGTGAAAGCAGTCGAGGAGCAAGTGCGGCGCGGAATTACGCTCATGCTGCCCAGCGAGGACGCCGCGTTTGTGGCTGAAGAACTGCAGACGCGCTTTGGCCTGCCTTACTGGCAGTTCGCTCTCACGGCCACGGACGCGAACCGCTCTTCGATTCGCCTGGCACGCCAGATCACGCAGCGCCCCAAGATTCTGGTCTTCAACTGGTGTTACCACGGCACGGTGGACGAAACTTTTATCACGCTGAAAGACGGCGTTGCTCAGGCGCGGCGCGGAAACATTGGCCCGCCGGTTGATCCTGCGATCACAACGAAAGTTGCAGAGTTCAACGATCTGGCTGCCCTCGAACAGGCTCTCGCCGCCGGAGATGTGGCCTGCGTCCTGGCTGAACCGGCTTTGACCAACGTTGGCATCGTTCATCCCGAACCCAGATACCATCAGGCACTGCGTGAACTGACGCGCAAGTTTGGCACGTTGCTCGTCATCGACGAGACCCATACAATCTGCGCCGGGCCCGGCGGTTACACTGGCGCGGAAAATCTCGAGCCCGATTTTCTTGTCTTCGGGAAACCGATCGCCGGTGGGGTTCCCGGTGCGGCCTACGGCTTCACTAAGGAAGTTGCGCAGGGCATTGCCGATGGCCAGAATCTTGAGGATTGTGACACCGGCGGAATTGGAGGAACTCTCGCGGGCAACGCGCTTTCGCTCGCTGCCATGCGCGCAACTCTGACCAAAGTCCTCACCAAAGAGGCTTTCGAGCGCATGATGCCTCTAGCCGAAGGCTGGACCGCCGGGGTACAAAAGACGATCACTGAATTCGAAATGCCGTGGCACGTCACGCGGCTTGGTTGCCGAGCGGAATATTTGTTTGCGCCTCAACCACCGAAAAATGGCACCGAAGCTCATGATGCCATGGATTTCGAGCTTGAGCGTTTTATGCATCTTTACGCCATGAACCGCGGGATTCTGCTCACCCCGTTTCACAATATGGCCCTGATGTCACCTTCAACCGATAAGGACGACGTCGACCAGCACACCCGTGTCTTCCGTGAAGCTGTTAAGTCGTTGGTGGGCTAGATTACTGGGCTAGACCTGGATGCGGTCCTCGCGTGGCATCTGGTACCCTTGTTGTTTCCATGAGGCCAGCCGACTCGCAGCTCTTGTTCTATGTTCTGGCCACCGCTTTTCTTGCTGGCTGTGGCGCCCCGGGCATTCCCATCCCGCCTTCGTTGGAACTCGCCAAACCGGTCACTGACCTGCGAGCTTTTCGGCAAGGCGACAAGGTCTACCTCGCTTGGAGCGCACCTGTGGAAACGACCGAACGGCGCGCCATTCGTCATCCAGGACCGACCCGAATCTGCCGAAGTCTAGGCACCCCGATCACGGAATGTGGACTTCCCGCAGGCGAAGTTCCACCTGCCAATGCGGCACAAGCACGACCATTGCCAATCAAGAAAAATGCCCCGGCACCTAGAATGATCCTGAGCTTCACCGACACGATTCCCGCTTCCCTACAGGCTCACCCAACCAGTCAGGTCACATACGCGGTCGAAGTGTTGAATGAGAGTCATCGCAGTGCCGGACTTTCCAACCAGGCTCCGGTTCCGGCCGCGCCGACGCTTCCGCCTCCGGCAAATTTCGGAGCTCAAGTCACGGCCGAAGGAGTGGTCCTGAGTTGGACGGCAGACCCGCCACCATCCGAGACGCCGGGATTGCGCCATCTCTACCGTGTGTATCGACGCCAACAGGGCACGAACACAGACACGCTGGCCGGAGAACTCCCGTTGGGAAATGCGCCTGCTCTCCGGTTAGTCGACCATAGCTTCGAATGGGAGCAAACCTATTCCTATCGGGCGGCCGTGGTGACGCTCATCGCGCAGGACGGCAAGTCTGACCTTCAGGTCGAAGGCGACGACACCCCTACCGTCACTATCTTTGCGCATGATGTCTTTCCGCCCCCTGTGCCTTCTGGCCTACAGGCTGTTTTTTCGGGGGTCGGGCAAGCGCCATTTGTAGACCTGGTGTGGGCGCCTGACACGGAAGCCGATCTTACGGGATACAACATCTTCCGTCGCGAAGAAAGCGGCCAGCTGGCAAAGATCAACTCTGATTTGGTGAAGACTCCCAACTACCGTGACACCAACGTGCAGTCCGGCAAGACATATTTTTATTCCGTCTCGGCGGTGGATGCGCGCGGAAACGAAAGTGCGCGCTCGGAAGAAGCGAATGAGGCGGTACCATAGAGCTGTCAGCGTTCAGCTCTCGGCTTCACATTTGAAGCGTGTTATGGAGAATATTAGAAGCCTGACCGGAGTGCCGATTTTAGCGGACAGCTAAGCGCTGGAGTTTTCATGAAATATTGCCGATTCCAACTCGATGGCCAATCTCACTACGGCCTGGTCGAAGCCTTCGCGGGAGTGGAAACAATTACGCGCCTGCTGCTGGCAGCTCCCGAAAATGCAATCGGCGACATGGAAGATCTTCCCTCTAAGCGTTCGAACCAGGTTCAGTTGGCCGAGGCCACGTTGCTCGCGCCGGTTCGTCCATCGAAGATCGTCTGCGTGGGCCGCAATTATCGCGAGCATGCGGCAGAACTCGGGCATGATGTCCCCACCGAACCGTTGCTTTTCTTCAAGCCGCCATCTTCCCTGCTCGCCCCGGGCGAAAACATTCGCCGGCCGAAGCTTTCCCAACGGGTGGATTTCGAAGGAGAACTTGGTGTGGTGATCGGACGAACTTGCTACAAGCTTAGCGACGGCGAAGACGTGCGCCCTTATATCCTGGGCTACACTTGCATCAACGATGTGACCGCCCGCGATCTGCAAAGCAAAGATGGCCAATGGACGCGGGCCAAAGGCTTCGACACATTCTGCCCGGTTGGGCCGCTGGTGACCGACGAAATTGATCCCCGGGCTGGAGTTGGCGTAGAAACTCGTGTCAACAGCGAAGTCCGTCAGCAGGGAAATACGCGCGATTTTATCTTTACGCTTGACGTCGCGATCCGCTACATCTCACAGGTGATGACGCTGGTTCCCGGCGATTTGATCGCAACCGGAACACCGAAAGGCGTGGGCCCGCTTGCGGCTGGAGATGGGGTGGAGGTCAGCGTCGAAGGTGTGGGCACGCTGAGAAATACCGTAGTCGACGAGTAGAGTCGTGGAAAACCGTCCCCGGCGCCTCAGGGGCTAAAGCCCGTCCAGAAACTAGGCGTTTATTGCAGCACGGAAGCGCTGCTCCACCCCAAACCAGAGTTTCAGCAGCCTGCCAATGGGCTGGGCCCGGCCTGCACCGGTCAAAGACCCGTGCCCACAATTCAACTTTTTACCTGCACCTGCACCTTTGTTCCGTCGGGAATTTTCCCATCCAGTAATTCGACCTTCCCTTCGCGGACGATTCCACTAAATTCCTTGCGGACTCCGGGAACAGCTCCCGAAGACGCGGGCGAGGGCGCCCGCGCCACACGTCCCATTCCCTTGTCCATTGCGGCGTTCGCCAATTCGTCCGCTTCCTGGTTTTTCCCGCGCAGCACGTGCCCAATGGAAAACCAATGGAGTTGTGCAATCAATTCTTTCGCACGGCCGTGAAGATCTTGCAGCACCGCATTCTTTACCTTGTAGATCCCCTTGATCTGCCGTACCAGCAGCTCCGAATCGCTAATGACTTTAAGCGCCTTATGGCCGTGGGCAATGGCGTACTCCAACGCAGCAATCAGGCCCTGGTATTCAGCCACGTTGTTGGTCTGGTGGCCAAGATATTCGTTCAGACTCGCAACTTTTCGTCCGGCTTGGTCTTGAATGACCACGCCATATCCCGCGGGCCCAGGATTCCCTCGCGCGCCGCCGTCGCTGTAGGCAATCAGGTGAAGTTCGGGAGGATTCTCGCGACTCGTAAACAGGTCTTTTGTTCCGGTACGGGAGGAAGAGTAAGAGGGCATAGCAAAAGTTTACACTGCCGACGAATTGCCCTCGGCTACTTCGCTGCCTTTTGTGTCGCAGCTTCTGGCTTCAGGTAATGGTCAAACCATCCGACCATTCGCTCGATGATGTCGCGCCTATGATCAGGTTGCCGAATGGAATGGCCCTCACCTGCGTAAACCACAAACTGCGTCTCCACTCCCAGGGTCTTTAGCGCATGCCAAAATTCGCGGGATTGCGGTTCAGGCACTTCGCCGTCGCGATCGCCAACCAGAATCAACGTAGGCGTCTTTACGTTCTTAATGAAATCCATGGGCGAACTCTTCGCGTAAATCGCGGGATCGTCGTACACGGACGCCCCAAAATAAGGAACCATCCACTCGTCAATATCGTTCTCACCGTAATAACTTTGCCAGTTCGAGAGACCGGCGCCGGCAACCGCTGCATGAAAACGGTGGGTCTGCGTGATCGCCCACATGGCCATGTATCCACCATAGCTCCAGCCGGTAATACCGATGCGGTTGTTATCCACAGGCAGGGTCTTTACGATTTCATCCACGCCCGCCAGAATGTCACGGAAATCTCCGTAGCCGAAATCCTTGACATTGCCTTGGGCGAACTTTTCTCCCTGACCAAAGCTGCCGCGAGGGTTGGGCTCGAGAACAAAGTAACCGTGGGCAGAAAGCTCGTAAGTATTAAAGAACGGCCCCGGCCATTCCGCTCGAGCGGCAGCGGCGGGCCCGCCATGCGCAACCACTACCATGGGGTATCGCTTGTTTGGATCGTAATCCTGGGGATACGTCAGCCAGCCCTGAATTCGCATGACGTCGCTCATCCAATGGAGACTTTTTACTTCGCCCCACTGGGACTGAATTTGGTCATTGTGATGCGTTACTTGCTTCCATTGACCAACGGGGCCAGCCCAAATTTCCGGCGGATGCTGGGGAGAACTCCGAATGACTGCGGAATTCCAATGATCGGACGCCAGCGAAATCTCGTCCGCGCCCCACGGTCCCGCCTTGATCACCTCTGGCTCCGACCACAACTTCGCGATTTTCTTCGCCGGAAGATCACTTGAGGCAAGATCGAGGGTGGAAATCCCGGCATCCCCGTCGATATTCTCGGTAAACAAAATTTTCTCTGGCGCAGTCCAGAAAATTCCACTCGGGGACGCGGCGATTCCCGGCGTAACATTTCGCGCCTCCCCTCCGGACGCAGGGACAACCACAATGTCGCCGCCCGTGGATCCTTCGTCGCTCATCAGACCTTCGATTACGGCAACATTTTTGCCGTCTGGAGACCATCTCGGCACAGCGATCTGCAAAGAAGGTTTGTAAATCGACTTCATCTCTGCGTTCGCCAGGCCCAGCGTGTAGAGCTGAGCCACCCACCAATTGGGATCTCCGGCACCATGGGCAGCAATCGCAGCGAAGCTCTTTCCGTCTGGCGCCCAGTCATATTCATAGACGTACATATCGGGGGGTGAAAGCTGGCGGACACTACCGGACGCCACGTCGACGACAGTGACACGCTGCTCGTAGATCTTGCTCTCCACCACGCCAGTTTCGGGTGTCATTGCCATCAACGGTCCTGAAGCGCGAGCTGCATTTTCCGTGAACAGTACCGCAAGCTTCCCGTCAGAAGACCAACGCGGATCTGACAGGAAACCTGTGAAGCTGGTTAGTTTATTCGCCATCCCAGTGTCGACATCGGCCACGTAGAGCTCGAATTGGCCCACGCTCTCGGAGTCGGAAAGGAAAGCGAGGCGTTTGCCATCTGGCGACCAAACCACGCTTTCGTCGCTGATTGTGTAGCTTTCGCGGGTTGCGGGAATGCGGCGGGGTCTTGATTCCGCAGATTGCAAATCTTGAACGTAAATCGCCGAGCCCCCACCCGGTTGTATGCCTACACCCAACGTAGGTTCCACCCACGCGACCTGAACTCCATTCGGCGACATTGCCACTTGGGTAAAGGTTCGGGCCGGCGGACTTGTGCCCTGCGCTTGTACAACGGTCAGCGCCGCGAGGCAACAGGCCATCACCAGCATTCCTAAAATCCCGGCTGATCGTGTTCTATGTTTCGTCATCAAACCAAGTCCTTACTTCTCAGCGAATGTCTTTGGGCCCAACTCTCTTAGATGCTATCTCCCTGCCGCCAGCCGGGTCGCCAAACGCTGCGGCAGGTTCGCCGCCAGAATGCGGTCCTGCGCAGACTTCAGATTGTAGGGCACACGATAGAAGGTGACGATCTGGCTATCGGTGTTGTAAAGGACAAATGCTGCCCGCCAATCGCCATCGCGCGGCTGTCCTATCGAACCGGGGTTCACCATACTACGCACACCCTTCTTCAGAGGAAATTCGCTGGTTTCGGTTTGGCCTACGGTCCTAAAGAGCGGACGCGAAGCGTCCGCCTTGTCTTCGTCCGCGGAAAAACTCCCTTGCAAATGGGTGTGGCCGAAAAAGGTCAACGGTACGGAAGAAACCAACAAAGGTTCGATGGCATCGCGCAGAGTCACTACGTACTCGTCTTCATCGAGGGGCGATCCGTGCACAAACTGTGCGTTTGGAATTCCTGCGACTCCAATGGGCCCTTGTGGCAAAGACCGCAACCACTCCAGATTTTCGTCGTTGAGCTGTTCGCGAGTCCACAACGCGGCCAGCCCGGCGATCGGGTTAAAGTCTTTTACGTCCGTAATGCCGCAGACAGCTTTGTCGTGATTGCCCCGTACAAACACACTCCCCAAATCACGCGAGATCGCAATCACCTCATTCGGACTCGCGCCATAACCGACGACGTCGCCCAGATTGACGACCAGGTCATAGGCCGGAGCGGCCGCTAGGCAAGCCTCCAGGGCTTCGAGGTTGCTATGAATATCGCTTAATAAGAGGACGCGCACAGTTCTCCGGGCAAACTTGGGATTATAGACCTATGCAACAGTTCGCGTAGAGGGAGGGAGGGGATTGGGGCGAGTGGCGCGGCGGAGTTTCACCACCGCGCTCTCTCAGAACCGGACGTGAGCCGCTCGGCTCATCCGACTCCCAGTATCCGACTGTTGGCATGTAGAAGCGGCCAGTCCGCGCCGATTCTCGGGCACACCTGCTGGGGGTCGAAATCCGGAATCGCAGCCAGGCAACTTGCTTTCTGGGCAGGTTTGCCCTTAGGTTTCCGCTCGAGGATGATTACGCTCAAACGGGAAATCCATGGGCTCCCGATCCCAGCCCGGCTGCGTTCGCGTTCAAGCAGAACTCATACCATCTCGCCGCCGGAGAGCTGGTTCATTTTCTGCTGCCGCGGTCGTCAATGCCGCTCAATATAGGCGGCGTAGACATGAACGATTGTTCTACGCACGATACGATGACTCTGTCCTGGGACACGCCCGGAACGACCCCCCGCCAGCTCACGCGCAGCGTCCGCCGCGCGAGCGGCTTCGTTCTCACGAGCTATCCGGAAGCAACCAGTGGGCAGCTTAGTGCTCAAACCGGAAACCGACCCACCAGTGGGAATTCATGCGGCCAAACTCTAGCGGCTGGGATTCACCACTGGACACCTCGCCCAGTGTCCCGGGGCGATTTCCAGCAGCGGTGGCAGATTGCTGGCGCATTCCGCCACGCGAAATTCGCAGCGTGGTTCGAACGGGCATCCGTCAGGGACCGCGTGCAAAGGCGGCACGGTTCCTTCGATGGCTTGTAGTGGCTGGGCCCGATCTGTCCTCAATGTGGGTACGGCCTTCAATAAGCCCCGCGTGTAAGGATGCGCGGGCGCATGAAAGAGGTCGAGTTTTGAACTCAGTTCCACAAGACTGCCG
>Ga0182024_10003642_pt1 | contig 36413 bp, 34 predicted proteins | sample P32metaG_FD_120480 | JGI IMG/M metagenome (GOLD analysis project Ga0182024, IMG submission 120480) | Permafrost microbial communities from Stordalen Mire, Sweden - P3-2 metaG (Illumina Assembly) | ecosystem: Environmental > Terrestrial > Soil > Wetlands > Permafrost | place: Sweden: Stordalen...
CGGCCCAACTGCTCCCAGCCAGAAGGAAACAGACCTCGAAGAATATCCCAGTTCTCCAACTCTGCCATGCCCCAAGACTACCTCAGCACAGCGTGGGAGTCAATTGTTATCTTAGCGCTTATGTCTGCTGACTGGTCTGGTCTTATTCGATTTTCTTAACCAAATATTAGGTAAGTAGTAATCTAATGTTCCTGTTACTAAAAGACATAGTCCTTTCGTTTTTAGGAAGTGAGCTACATTGACCATTATTTAATGTCCTGTTTCCCACAGAATCGTTTACAGAAACAACGCAGATCTGGGGAAAGGAGTTCCCAGGAAGCATGTTTTCCATGAAGCCTGGGAACTCCTCTTTTTTTCTTCTTTTCGCCTCTTTCCGCGAAAACGCCTCTGCGGCATTCCTTTCAGCCCTCCCCCTTCCGCTCCAGCATCCGAGTCAACAATGTTGACGATTCGCATTCGGCGATTTCGCCCCTTGGCTTGCATGGGTCGCGCGTCCCTGAGCGGATGCTGTACGCTGTTTGAGTACGGACACGCAGCATCGCGATCCGCAGCTTTGTTGAATCAACCATCCGCGCCGGCAAAAGGCGGCGGAGTGAAAAGGATATGGATATGAAAAGAATCATTTCTTCCCTCTGTTTCAGTTTGATATTGACTGGCACTGTTTGCGCAGCCTCGACACGCGAGGATCTGCAGGCCCGCGTTGACGCCGCGAAGGTGGTCCTTGACCAGATCATGAACGCCAAGGATGCCAGCATTCCCTTGAATATCCTCCAGCAGGCCACATGCGTGGGCGTGGTCCCCGGAATGATAAAGGGAGCCTTCCTGGTGGGCGCGCAATACGGTCAGGGCGTAGTGACCTGCCGCACCGGCAAGGGCTGGAGCGCGCCGGTGTTTATTCGCATGGCCGGCGGGTCGTTTGGATTTCAAATAGGCGGCCAGGCGACGGATCTGATCCTGGTTGCCGTCAATGACCGCGGCTTCCAGGACCTGCTCAAGAACAAGTTCAAGATTGGTGGAGACGCCTCGGCCGCCGCCGGCCCGGTGGGCCGCAGCGGAAGTGCCTCGACCGACTGGAAGATGAATGCTGAGTTGCTGAGCTACTCGCGCAACAAGGGCCTGTTCGCCGGCATCGATCTGGACGGGACCAGCGTGAGCCAGAACTCAGAGGACACCGAGCTCTACTACGGCCAGCGGGAAAAGTTTGAAACCGTCCTCAAGGGCAACGTCGATGTTCCGCCCGGAGCGGTCGAATTTGTTCGCGATGTGGCGCAGAACTTCATCCGGGCCAAACAGCAGTAGCGGCGAAGCGGCGCGACATTCGGCGAGGGGCGGCGAGACATTGCTGCCCCTTTTGCTCTTGGTGTTGTTGAAATGATCTGAGTCCTGGGCGGGAGGCTAAACTGATGATTGCCTTCCACCATGCGCGAGAATCTTGAATATTTGCTTGTCGTGGCCGTGGCGCGCACCCTTGGGTTGATGCCGCGCGGATTCGCGCGCCTGATTGCCGGCCTGCTTGCCCTCGCTGTTTATCTCTCCCTGGGCCGGCTGCGCCGCGTGGGCGTACGCAACCTTGAACTGGCGCTGCCTGGGCTGACCGGCCAGGAACGCGCGCGTATTCTGCGCGGGGTTTATCGCCATCTCGGCTGGCAACTGGTCGAGTTCTGCCGCCTAAGCCGCTACACGCAAGCAAATACCCGCAACTGGATTCGCACCGAGGGCATGGAGTATTACCTGGCTGCTAAGGCGCGCGGCAAAGGCGTACTGATTGTCACCGGACATCTGGGCGTGTGGGAGCTTTCCAGCTTCTATCACTCGCTGATGGGTTATCCCATGGGTATGGTCATCCGCAGGCTCGACAACCGGCGGCTCGACGACTACGTGAACCGAATTCGCTGCCTCCGTGGCAACCGCATATTGCACAAAGACGACTTTGCCCGCGGGTTGCTCACGGCCATGCGCGCAGGTGAGACCGTGGGCATTCTTATGGACACCAACATGCGGCCGCCGCAGGGGGTGTTTGTGGAGTTCTTCGGGCGCACGGCATGTACTGCATCCGGACTGGCTCGCGTGGCTCTGAAGACCGGGGCGGCCGTGCTGCCGGGGTTCATGGTGTGGGAGGCGGCGGAGCGCAAGTATGTGTTGCGGTTTGGATCGGAGCTGGTATTCGCCCGCAGCGGCGACGAGGAGGCCGACGCCCTGGCCGCCACACAATTGTGCGCCTCTGCAACAGAAGAGTGGATTCGGCGCTATCCTGACCAGTGGCTGTGGATTCATCGGCGCTGGAAGACAAGGCCGGCAGGCGAGCCGGGGCTGTATTAGAGCTTTGTAACAGGGCACGACTTCAGTCGTGCCACAATTGCCGCAAAATGGACTTGGGCTTTAGCCCCCGAGGGAAATGCCCAGCGCAACGTTGATTCCAGGGGAGAAGCGCATGACGGTTGGAGAACTGATCGAATCCCTGGGCGGCACTCTGGCGCAGGGAAGTTTAGAGTTCGTGATTGACGGCGTGAACTCTTCCGCCCTGGCTGGTTCTTCCGAGTTGGTCTTTGCCGAGGACGAAGCGTCTGCGGTGGAAGCCCTGGCGAGCAATGCCGGCGCAGTTGTTCTTCGCGGTGTCGCTGCCGAGAAGCTGGCGCAATTCCCGCACAAACAAGTTGTGCAAGCTCCGCAGCCGCGCCTTTGGTTTGCCCGCGCAGCTAAACTCCTCAAGCCAGTTCCGGCCGCCGCCGGTGTGCATCCAGGCGCTGTGATCGGCGCGGATGTCGAATTCGGTGAGCGTGTCACTGTTTGCGCGGGAGCGGTGATTGGGCAGGGAGCGAGCATCGGAGCCGGAACCCGCATCGAAGCGGGTGCGGTGATTGGCGAGGGTGTACGAATCGGCGAAGACTGCCGCATTTATCCTCGTGCGGCGCTCTATCCGGGGACGACATTGGGCAATCGCGTCATCGTCCATGCCGGCGCGGTGCTTGGTGCGGATGGATTTGGCTACGTTCGCGATCCGGCTACCGGCGCTTATACACAATTTCCTCAGCAAGGGACGCTGGTGATTGAGGACGACGTCGAAATCGGCGCCAACTCCACCATCGATCGCGGCGCCCTCAGGGAAACCCGCGTTCGCCGCGGGACCAAGATCGATAACCTGGTGCACGTCGGCCACAACTGCGACATCGGCGAAGACGTGATTCTGGTGATGGGAACGGGCATTTCGGGATCGAGCACCGTGGGCAAAGGCGCGGTGCTGGCCGGGCAAGTGGGCATCGGCGACCACGCGCACATTGGCCCCGGCGTGATTCTGGGCGGCCAGGCCGGCGTGCTGAGCGGCAAGACCGTGACTAACGAAGGGCTGCGGCCGGGAACCGTGCTTTGGGGTACGCCCGCGCGGCCTCTCACGCAGGTGCTACGCGAGATTGCGCTCCTTGGCCGTTTGGCAAAACGCGGCGTCAAGAGTCCCGGCAAAGACAATGAGTGAGAGGGAAGTCTTCCAGCAGACCCGGAGAACGCACGAAATGTACGTGAAGGACGAGGACGGGAACTGCCTGCGCTTCCAGCGTTGAACGGAAATATGACGGAGAATCGAGCAGATGGCCATCATCGTGGTTGGCGGCAGCAGCCGGGGCGCGGGCAAGACAGCGCTGGTCTGCGGCCTGATTGCGGCGCTGCCTGAGTTCCGCTGGAACGCGGTCAAGATTACTACCCACGATCATGGCCAGCAAACGCCAATCTGGGAAGAGACGCGGCCTGGGGAAGAGACGGACACTGGCCGCTACCTGGCCGCCGGAGCAGCGCGCGCGTTTCTGGTCACGCCTCCGGAACAACCTCGTTCGCAGGAGCCGGATCTTCCGCCGCTTCTCGACGAGTTATGGCCCAATTTTGGGCGTGGCACCAATCTGATCTTCGAGTCCAATAGCGTGGTGCATCACGTCCGGCCCAACGTGTGCTTCATGATTCAAGCGGTGCCCAAGCGGGAGTTGCCCTTGCCCGAGCGCAAGCCCTCGTTCATCGCGGCCGTCGGCCACGCGGACGCAATGGTGTCGCTCGCAAATTCGGATTTGGTCAATGCGACCGGACTAAACCTTGTGGGGCAGGAGCCGAAGCCGATATTCCATCTTGCCAACCTGCAACGTATATCTGCGCAGATGCTGGACTGGATTCGCCCACGCCTTGATTCATCTCCGGGTCTATAAGCAGGACCGCCAATCCCCTGGGCTCGTCGATGCGGCTTTCCTTTAGAAGCGCGTGAGCCATCGAAAGAAACTCGGGGTGATGCTCGAAGTGCTTCGAAGCGGCCTGCACGGTATGTACGATGTGGGCTGCTGAGAATGCTGGTCCATGGTGGCCCGCGACACCGATCAGCAAACCGCGCATGAGCGCGAACTGCGCTGCCAGCAGAGAGAATTCCCGCGCCTTTTCGAGCTGCGCGCCCGCACGCATCCCCTCTTTTCCAAATGGGAATTGGCGGCGAAGAATGGTGTTGACGAGAAAGTTTTCCATGATGTGCGGATGGCGGTCCATGAAGGGTGCGTAGAATCGATCGTGCGCAAAGGAGTAGTGGGCGGCGAGAGATTCCAGGGTCGCGCCCGGCCCGTTGCCGATGCCTGCTGTGAAAGCCTGAACGCACTCGACGAATCTGGGGCGAATGTTTGACTTGTGCAGCATCAACCCGGCCAGGCGCAGCACCACATCTAACTGGACTGCGCTGTCCACTGGAAGAGTCTCCATCGCAGGCCGCAGCGCGCCGCTGGCCACGTTGGCCTCAAAATCCGCGAGAAACGCTGGAACGCTGCGCTTGAGCTCCCCGCCGGCGATCGAGTCCAGCCGCCGGCAAAGAACATCAATCAGAAACAGACGCTGCCAGAGCGAGTAGCGCCGATTGCCTACAAGCTTGAGGACAACCGATCGAATGGGCCAGAAATGATGCGGTAGCGCCGTCGAATCTTCAGCCATTGCGGACAGACTCTCTCCGCCGGCAGGATCAATATGTACTGCCTCCGCCAAAAGGTTTGGCGTGAGCAAGACCAGCCGCGCCGCCTCGGGACACGAAAGCGAGAGCGCCTTTTCGTCCACACCGCCCAGGGAATGCACAATGCGCGGATAGGTAACGCAGGCATGGGACAAAAGGTCCTCGCCGAGTTCCGTCTGAATGCGGCAGAGGCGTTCCTCGCTGAGCATCGGGCACTGATTTGCGCCGTTCATGCGGATCTTCGCAAACGCGCCCTCGCTAGCCGCATCGCTCGCAGCCGCAGAGTCCGGGCACTCCGCGTTGCGAAGCACATTCGCATCCATCAGCACCCGCAATGGGCTCTCAGGCAGGCTCTGGTACGTTTCCCATGTCGCCCGGTCGATGGGCACCGTCCATCCCGCGCAGCATGTGTCCTCGCATGCCGAGCCGATGCAGCGGAAACTGTCGGCATATTTGGGTTGAATCGGCCGACAGCTATCAGTCACGTTGCTGGTTGGCAAACGGCGCTCCTTTGCGAAGCGCCAGCGCAGGGCTGCCCCTTCGCAGCGATGGGTTGCCCCATGCCATGCAAACGGGCGACCTTTACAGGGATCTCAACATTGGAACAAGTTCATGAATGTCACGCGGGCGCAATCTTCAGGTCATCTATGCGCCGCCTTCAAGGACTCTGGGGACGTCGACGCCGAGAGCTGTGGCCAGGTCGTGCTGGTGGTTCTGCTCCTCGGTTATGATTCTGCGGAGTTGCTCCGCGAGCGCGTAGTGGCCGACGGCTTCGGCTTGTTTCACGCGCAGGCGGTAGTTTTTGATGGTTTCGGTTTCGTTGTCCAGGTCGAAGCGAAGCATTTCTTCCGCCTTCTTAGACAGCTTCACCGGCTTCGGGGTGGCGGTCGGTGTGCCACCTAAGTAGTCGATCTGGTCCGCGAGGATGAGGGCGTGCTGCAATTCCTGGCCCGCATGGATTTTGAGTTCGGCGGCGATGTTCATCCATTGGGCGCCCGTGAGGACACTGCTGTACACGGTGTAGGCGATGATGGCCTGGTATTCGCGGGCCAGGTCTTCATTCAATGCGTCGATCAATTCCGCGACGGCGCCCGCCCCGGCTTTTCCCGTTTTGTCTTTCGGCATGGTTTCTTCCCTTTCATATTTCACAAGATTGGATGCTTGGATTCGGGTTTTGGCTTAACCAGTACACCAAGCCGCGCACCGACACAGATGATCAATTTAGCACATACTATTGTCCCGAAGCTCTCGGGAGCTGCAATCCGGATCAGAATTTGTTCTCCGTCAAAAAAGCCTCCGGCTTCAGCGATCCGTCGCGCTGCTTCACGAGCGTCTGCACCTTGCCCTCGGCGGCGTCCAGTTCCTGCTTGCAGGCAGACGACAGGCCTACGCCCTGCTCGAAGAGCTTGAGCGACTCTTCCAGAGCCAGGTCGCCCTTTTCCAGTTGATCGACAATGTTTTCCAGCTTCTTCAGGGACTCTTCAAACGAGGGCATGACAGTTACTCCATGGTCAAGGCTTCAGGTTTAGGCAGCACGCTGGCAATCACTTCGGCGGCTAATGTATAGCGACCAAAGGGCGCGCTGACCTGCACGCCCTGCACAAACGGGATCACCGCCTGCAGCATTTCCTGGGCAATCAGAATGCCTTCGCGCCGCGCGGCGTCGGGCGAAGCGGTCTGGGCCATACGCAGCATGATCTCTTCAGGCATGGAGACGCGCAAGTCATTCTTCATGAACTCGGCGTTGCGCAGGCTGGTGAGCGGCCAGATGCCTGCGATCACAGGAATGCGGAAATCCTTGATGCGTTCGAGAAAAATTTCCAACAGGCTCAGATCGAAGACCGGCTGGGTGATGGCGTACTCCGCGCCGGCCTCCACCTTGTACTTGAAGCGGCGCAATTCGTTTTCGATGTCCGGCACTCCGGGGTTGGCAGCCACGCCGATGGTCAGGTTGGTGCTTGCGCCGATGGAGTTGGCTCCTATGTCCAGTCCATGGTTTAGCCGGCGCACGATGTTGACCAGACCGATGGCATCCACGTCAAACACAGCAGTCGCATCCGGATAGTTGCCCAGCTTGGGCGGGTCGCCGGTGAGGCAAAGAATGTTCTTCAGCCCGATGGACGAGGCGCCCAGCAGATCCGATTGAATGGAGAGAATATTGCGGTCGCGGCAGGTGTAATGGAGAACTGTCTCAATCCCGGTGTGCTGCTGAATCTGGATGCACAGGCTCTGCGCGCTCATGCGCGCCGAGGCCCGCGGCGAGTCGGGCACATTGATGGCATGCACGCCGAGCGCGGCCAGCAATCGTGCTCCCTCAATTTCTTTCGAGCAGTCGATGCCCTTGGGCGGAACAATCTCCACCAGCGTGACGAAAGCGCCCTGCTGCACAAGCGCTCCAATGCGGGAGCGTTGGCCGAGGGGAGCCGGAGGTGTCTCGGTGGTCAATTCGGGAGCTACCCCGGAAGCCTGCACGCGCGCTTGCGCGTCGATGGCGCGCATCGCCGAGCGCATGGCGCGAATATGGTTGGGCGTCGTCCCGCAGCATCCGCCTACAATTTGCGCGCCGGCGGCGATGGCCTTTCGCGCAAAGCTGGCCATGTATTCCGGCGAACACAGATAAATGTTCCGCCCTTCGACGGCTCTCGGCATGCCGGCATTGGGCATGGCAGCCAGGGGCAGTGTTGTGGCCTTGCGCATGGCTTCAATGGCAGTGAGTACCGTGGCCGGGCCGGTCGAGCAGTTGACGCCGATGGCTCCCGCTCCCCACTCTGTGAGGCGTGCCGCTGCCTGCTCGGGCGTCGCGCCGTCCAGGCAGTTGCTGTCGTCGTCTACCGTGACCATCACCAGCACCGGCAGATCGGGCGCCATTTCGCGGGCGGCAGTGAGCGCCTCGCGGGCCTCGTTGAGCGCCGGCATGGTCTCAATGATCAGAAGGTCCGCCCCGGCTCCGGCGAGGGCGCTGATCTGCTCGGCAAAGGCGGCGCGGGCTTCGTCCAGGCCAGTCTTGCCCAGCGGTTCCAGGCGCACTCCCAGGGGACCAACGGAACCGCCCACCCAGGCTACGCCCGCCTGTTTATCTTTCAAATGCTCGACGGTCTGACGCGCCAGCCGCACGCCGGCGGCGTTGATTTCAGCCACTTTTCCCGCCAGGCCATGTCGCGCCAGGCGAAAGCGGTTGGCGCCAAAAGTGTTGGTCTCAAGAACCTCCGCGCCCGCCTGCAGGTATTCCTCATGGATGGAGAGAATCAGGCCGGGATCGGACAGATTCAAATCGTCGTAACAGCGGTTGATAAAGATGCCGCGGGCGTAAAGCACGGTTCCCATGGCGCCGTCTGCAAGCACCGGGCGGCTGGCAAAGATGTCTGCGAATTGGACCATTCTCTTGTCATGCTAAGGCAAGCGGCCCAGCTGCGCCATGGCATAGGGGCGCTTTGTTATACTTCGGGAGTCATAAGTTGGTTAGAAACCGGTTGCGGACAGCCGCGCTTTTCGATCTCAGAGCCTTGTGCGCTCAGCCCGATCCGCCGGCAAACCCCATCGTTTCGTTCACGCTGCGGCTCGCTCCGCGTTATTCATCGAGGGTAGGGATTTTGAAGATTCGATTTCTTTGGTTGAGCGCCGCGGCGGCGCTTGCCGTTGCAGCCGCGTTGGCAGGCTGTGGTGGCACCACCTATTTTGCAGGCAGGAATCTGCCTCCCAGCGGCTTGACCAACCGCGTTGCGATTGCGATCCAGAATCCCAGCGCATTCGCGAAGGGCACACTTCAATTTGTGGACGCCTACTACGACCGCCGCGCCGGATTTACCGGCAAGCCGGCTTCGTTTTTCATTTCAGGCTATTCGGGAGCGCTGCCGCTCACCATCCAGAACATGCCGGAGGAGCAGGTAGGTTATGTTTACGGCTCCGGCGACGGCAGCTTTACCCCAGCCAGCTACGCAAAAGAGACCTCCAGCGGCGCGGTATCGGGTCTAAATGGCCTTTCGTCAAGCATCTTCATTACCCGCAGCCAGAGCTTCGCATTTGCCGCCAGCCAGAACTCTCACGTTTTTACTGTGGTCGACCGGACAAACAACAACACCTACCCGCTCAGCCTGCCCGGCGTGTACCGTGTCAGTGTGAACCCCGGCGGCACCTTGGCTCTGGCCTTCGTCCAGAACTCCAATTATGCGTACTATCCGGTCAAACTTTCGTCCGCGCAGACTACGAGCTATTCCGGCGGTCCCCCAACATGGCCCGAGGCTGCTGTCGATTGTGAGCCGCAGAACGGCCCTGGGTGGTGTCTTTTTCAGGCGCAGAGCCCTGACAACAAGGACGCAACCGGCAACTATTACGGAGTTCCGCTGATATTCGACCGCCCGGTCAAGGCTGTGTTCTCCATCGACGGCGGAACTGCCTATGTGCTCAACTGCGGACCCGAGTGCGGCGGCAACGCTGCATCGGTCTCTACGCTGCCGGTGGCTCCGATAATCTTTCCAGTAGGCCGGGCGTCCGGAACCCTGCCTACGAACGCGACTCTGGCAAGTACCAACATCGCCATCCCTGGCGGCGCCAGCAACGCGCTGATCGACTCTTCCACGCTCTACGTCGTAGGCCAGCAGCCGCAACAAGTATCCGGGCAGACCCTGTTTGCCGGAAACCTTACGGTCGTCAATCTCACCAACCACGCTGCTGGCAGCCCCATTGCCATCAGCGACGGGTTGCCCGGCGCCACCAGCCGCATGCTCGAAGCCGACAACAATACGCTCTGGATCGGCATGACCAAGTGCAACAACGGCGTACGAGCGGCCACAGGCCAACCCTACGGCTGCCTCACCATGTTCAATACTTCCACCGGCTCGGTAACGATGCTTGAGCCGTATCTCGGCGACGCCACTGGGATCGCGGCGGTAACCGGCTTGAACAAGATCTACACAGCCGAGGGGGGACAGGTGTACATCTACTCCACCGTGGACGGGACGGCTATCGATAACCAGTACGTCACCGTCACCGGCACCGCCTACGATGTGGCTTACATGGATGCCACCACCGACGCCAATAACACCGTCTACTGATCTGTGGGTCGCCCAACGAGGCTGGGTGCCCCATCCTTGTCGCAGTTTTCCGCCGCGGCGGACGGCAAGGGTGGGAATCCCTCCGGCTTCGCCACCTCAACCGCCAGTTTTTCTGAGAGCCGATCGCCAATGAGCGCCGATACCGTTCCCGATCCGCAAGCGGTCGACATCCTGGCGATTGCCGCGCACCGCGACGACGTGGAACAGACCTGTGGCGGAACGCTGCTGCGCATGGCCTCCCGGGGTCTGCGCACGGCCATTCTCGACCTCACTCAGGGTGAGGCCGGAACCCGCGGAAGCGCCCGCGAACGAGCCCAGGAAGCTGCTGAAGCTGCCCGTCTGCTGGGCGTGGGCCGGCGCCTGGCTTTGGACCTGCCCGATGGGGCGATTGAGAACACTCTTGAAAACCGCATCAAGATCGTGCGCGTATTGCGCCAGCTGCGGCCCCGCGTGGTAATCCTGCCTTACTGGCAGGCGCGCCATCCAGATCATTCAGTAACGGGTACACTTGGCTACGATGCCTGCTTTCTCTCCGGCCTGTCCAAGGTGGAGACTGGTTCAACACCTGGGGCCCCCGGCGATGCCCCGACCCAGAAGGGTGCCCCGGCACCCACTTCGTCGCTGAGGTCAGCACCGCACCGGCCCTTCAAGATTGTCTACGCCAGCCTTTACGCCGATGTGCGCCCCAGCTTCATTGTGGACATCACGCCGTTCATTGAGCAGCGGCACGCTGCGCTGATGGCGTACAGGTCGCAATACGCTAACCAGGCGGCGGGCAGCAGCCTCTTTGTGCCCGAGGAAGAGATTCGGGAGCGTACTTTTGCCGAGGCGCGGCATTATGGGTTGCTGGCCGGCGTCCGCTATGGGGAGCCCTTCGTCCAGAAAGAAGTGGGCCTGGTAGACGATCTGACGTTGGTTCCGGTTCAGTCCATATGACCAGTTCGTGATTCTCCGCGCAATGGGCTTTTCCTATAAGGATTCCTTATCTACGAGAGAAGAATAATAACTTTGCCTTATGGCCTTTCTTTGGAGACACTAAAAGCGGAGACACCTCATGACGCAAATCTGGGATGCACAATCTTACGCGGAGGACGGCGCCTTTGTTCACGAACTCGCGGGTGGAGTGCTCGAATGGCTGGCGGCGCAACCGTTTCAGAGAATCCTCGATCTGGCCTGCGGTGACGGGCAGCTTACCCAGCGCATCGCTGCCACAGGCGCCAGGGTGAGCGGCGTCGATGCCTCGCCGCAAATGGTGGCTGCCGCACGCCTACGAGGGATTGAGGCCGAAGAAGCTTCCGCCGAAGCCTTGCCTTATCCCGATGCAAGCTTCGATGCAGTCTTCTCCAATGCCGCGCTTCACTGGGTCCGCGACCAGGACGCAATGCTGGCCCAGGTTCGGCGCGTGCTCAAGGCCGGTGGTCGCTTTGTTGCCGAGATGGGGGGACACGGCAACATCGCGGCTATCCGCGTCGCGCTGATGGCAGTGCTGGCGCGGCACCAGCATGCCGATCGCGAAGACGGCGTGAATTACTACCCCACTGCCGAGGGCTACTCTCGACGCCTGGAGAGCCACGGGTTCCAGGTGCAGCAGATTGCCCTGATTCCGCGGCCCACGCTCCTGCCTGCAGGCGACGGAATGGGAGGCTGGCTGCGTACCTTCCGCCGCGGCGTCCTGGAAGGCCTGCCGCCTTCGCTCCGCGAAACCGTTGTTGAGGAGACTGTCGCGCTGCTGGCTCCCGCTCTACGCGATGAAGAAGGGAACTGGGTGGCTGACTATGTGCGCCTGCGCTTCATCGCTACGGCGTGATTTGACATTCGTTTCCGGGATTCTTCAGTGGCTGAACCAAATGTGTCCGCCGATCGCAATCAGCGTGAGCGCAAAGATGCGGCGCAGCCAGATCTCGGGAATGTGCTGTGCGCCAACGGCGCCAAAGTAGCCGCCCACCAGAAACCCGGCCGCCAGCAGGGCCGCGATGCGAATGTCCGCATTACCCTTGCGGTAGTACTCGTAGAAAGCGAGGATGCCCACCGGCGCCAGCAGAGCTCCCAGCGAGGTCCCCTGTGCTTTGTGCTGATCCATGCCCAGCAGCCACACCAGCGCGGGCACAAACAGGACGCCACCGCCAATGCCCACAACGCCGGACACCAACCCCACCACGAGCCCAACCAACAAGATCATCCAGGACATTCAATCTCCTTCAAGTTTCGGCAAACTTTGAAAACCGTGCCCGCGTACAAGCGTAAATCCTGGCATGTGCGTCGATCAAAGATGGAATAGTATTGGCCAATGCCGAGGGCAAGTAGAAATCGGCCTCCATGTTCTCTTCGACGGACGAGGAAACACGCGGGTGGCAGTGATTTGAATCGTCCGGATTTGAGTTTTCCGCGCGCATTGGCGGGCCGCTCGGGCACCCGCAGCCCCTGGAATGCATCTAAGCATGTGACGCCAGTCCTTTCCTTGATTGAACGCAGGTGCTCATTCGCATGAAGCTTCCCCGCCTCGAACGCCGCCCCGAACTCGACGCCCTGCGCGGCCTTTTTCTGGTATGGATGACGCTCACGCATCTTCCCACGCGCTTCAGCGACTTTGTGAATCAGCCCATCGGCTTTGTCTCCGCGGCAGAGGGATTTGTTTTTATTTCGGCGCTGCTTGTTGGCCGCATATATATGCGAGATTCGCACCAGGATGCCAGCGGCGTTCGCGTCAAGCTGTGGAAGCGGTCGCTCCAGATCTACGCATATCACCTGCTAATGCTGACCATGTTGTTCACGGTCGCGGCGGCTTTCGCTGTGCATACGCACAAGGCGGCCCTCAACCATCTGCTCAGTTTTTATCTCGCGCACCCTGTGGTTGCCATCTTTGGCTCGGTGCTGTTGCTCTATTGCCCGCCGCTGCTTGACATCCTGCCCATGTATGTAACTTTTCTCTTCTTCTCGCCCATGCTTCTGTCCGCGGCGGCGCGCTATGGCTGGAGAAAGATCGTCATCGCCAGCGCTCTCATCTGGCTATTGGCGCAATTCGGGCTGCGCGACGTCGTGCATAACTGGATTGTGCATCTGACGCATCTTCAGATTCCCTTGCAGGAGACCGGCGCCTTCAACCTGTTTGCGTGGCAGGCTGTTTGGGTTGCCGGCCTCTGGATCGGCGCCCGCTCGGCAATGGGCGTAACTCCATTGAGCAAAATCCCCGGATGGGCCGTGGCTGTCTCTGCAGGCGCGTGCCTGTTCTTCATCGGCATTCGCCACGGCTGGCTCGGTCCCTACTTGACGCAACCGGCGCTTGGGATTCAGCTCGACAAGTGGCAACTTGGCCCGTTGCGCGCGATCAACCTAGTCACCTTCACGGTGGTTGTTTACTGGATGCGGCCCTTTCTTATCTGGCTCATTGCGATTGAACCATTTCTCACCCTCGGCAAAGCATCGCTGCGAGTGTTTTGCGCCCATATTTTCTTCGTATTTGTTGGTCTTGCGCTGCTCTATCAGGGCGTGGGCGAAGACAGTGACGGTCAGATTGAGCAGTTGCACGGCTTTACCGCGATCGCGCTGCTGGTAGTTACATTTACGGCTCTGATTCTTGTGGCTGCCAACGAGGTCCGCAAGCGCCGTGCCGACTGTGCCAAAAAGCAGACGGAACAAGACAAGGCTGAGCCTCCTGTGCCTGCTCTGCAATGACCCCAGGCTGTTTCTTCACGCGGCGTCCGTTCCCAGACGGAGCCAGCCGCCTGTCGCCGGCACGTAGCGGGTCGGTCAGGTTTTCCTCCCTCCCAAATTCACACAACGTTTGCAATTTGTTTGCCTGATTGCATTACTCTGTTAATGATTCCGTGCGGCCTGAGCAACAAGCAAACCAACGGCCGCCGGGCGAGGGCAGACCGTTTGAGCCAAACCATATTTGTACTGGAAGACGACTCCGATATTTCACGCCTTGTTCAACATCATCTGGAAGCTGCCGGCTTTTCGGTGCGGCTCTTTCACACCCCCACAAACCTGATTCCCGACGCCGAGCGGCAGCCGCCGGCGCTGTTTCTGCTGGACATCATGGTTCCCGGTGGCGATGGCCTTGACGTGTGCCGCCGGCTGCGGTCAAACGCCGCGCTTTCGACCATTCCAATCATATTTCTCACTGCGCGCGCCGGTGAAAACGACCGCGTGCTGGGTCTCGAACTGGGCGCGGACGACTACATCACCAAGCCGTTTGCCACCCGCGAACTGGTGGCTCGCGTCAAAGCCGTGTTGCGGCGCTTCGAGCGGCCTACGACGCCGGCGATAATCCGTTTTGAGGAAGTGATTATCGATGCCAACGCCATGCAGCTGAACGTGCGCGGCGAACTCACCACCACCACCGCTACGGAGTTCCGCCTGCTGGACTACCTGGCGCGCCACCCCGGCCGGGTGTTCAGCCGCGACCACCTGCTGGACGCCGTGTGGGGCGACGCCCGATTCGTAACTCCACGCTCCGTCGACGTATATGTTCGCCGCATTCGTGAGAAAATCGAGGTCGATGCGGAGAATCCCCGCTATCTCAAAACCGTGCGCGGGGCCGGCTATCGCTTTGAGCTTCCCAAGGGCGAATAACAGAGCCGCCTCAAGCCGGTCGCGCGCCGGAATGTGCCGGACGGGAGCGTCGAATTGACTCCAAGAGTTTTCAGCAAGCTGCTCGGGCTTTTTGTCCTGCTGCTGGTCTTTCAGGCGGCGGTGATGGAACTCGTGCTTCGCCCTCTGGCGCAGCGCAGCGGCGGCGACACTTTTCACAGGATGGCATTTGTTGCGCTCTGGTCCAGTCTCATCGCGCTGGTCTTGGCGATTGCCGTGGCTGCATGGGCCGCGCGCCGCGTCACAGTGCGCACCGATCGCGTGGTCGCCTTCGCCCGCCGCATCGCCGAAGGCGACCTGGGCGCTCGCCTGGCCGTGCACGGCGAGGATGAGCTGGCTGCGATGGAAGCCGCTCTCAACCAGACTGCAGCGCGCGTGGGCCAGAGCTTTGCGGAAATCGAGAGCAGGCGCGAGGAGCTGGCTACCATGCTCGACTCCATGCAGGAGGCGGTCGTGGCTGTCACGCCCGAGGGCGTGGTCCGCTGGTCGAACGCAGTCCTCAACCGCATTGCCGGAACCCAGATTCACCCAGGCCGTCAGCTGGTTCACTTCGTGCGCGACCCCGATGTGCTGGCCTGCGTCCGCGCTGCAATCGATGACCATGAAGTGCATTTTGGCCGAACCAATTCGCTCGCTCCTGGCCGCATCTTTGAGATCAATGCGGCGCCGCTGCCATCGGGCGGCGCGCTGGTGGTGCTCCACGATGTGACGCGCATTGAGGCCGCCGAGAAATCGCGGCGCGAATTCATTGCCAACGTCAGCCACGAATTGCGCACGCCGTTGACCTCCATCCAGGGCTATGTTGAGACGCTGGTCGAAGAGCCGCTCCCTAACGCCGCAACTACTCGCGAGTTCCTGGGCATTATTTTGAAGAATGCCACACGTATGAATCGCCTGACTGAAGATCTGCTGACTCTGGCCAGCGTGGAGAGCCCTGACTACAGGCTTGCATTGCAGCCCACGCGCGCTTCGGCGCTGGTGCAGGACGCAATCGAGAGCCTGGGCGGCATTGTAGTCGACTCCGAGGTCGTCCTTGAATCCTCGGGCGCTCCGGACGAGCTTGTCATGGCCGATCCCGACGCCATGAACCAGGTCTTCGGCAACCTGATCGAGAATTCCCTCAAGTACGCCAATTCCGGAAAACGCATCCGGGCAGGTGCTCGGCGGCTGGAGTCTGAAGTCCAGTTCACCATTCAAGATTTCGGCCCCGGCATCGCCTCCGAACACCTCAAACGTATCTTCGAGAGATTCTATCGCGTGGACAAGGCTCGTTCGCGCGAATCCGGCGGCACCGGGCTTGGCTTGGCCATCGTCAAGCACATCGTCCTGGCGCATGGCGGTCGAGTGTGGGCAGAGAGCGAATTAGGCTCCGGCGCACAATTTCATTTTACTCTTCCCCTCGCTGCGAATGTGGCTTTCGCGGCCCCGCCCGCCAACCATAACGGTTCACCCGCGGTTCTTAAATAAGGCGCACAAACATACCAATCCGAGATTCATCGCGTCATACTGTTTCCATGAGATTTCGCAGGCACATCTGCGCTTTAATCTGTCTGGGTTGTCTTCTGCCGACCTGGGGCAGCACGCTTGCCGCCGAACGTGAAACCGCGCTCGATGTCTATGTTCATGCGGCGGACAGCCACTACCAGTATCAGTTGGTTGAGAAGACGGCTCATTCGGGTTGCAAAGAGTTTCTGATTCGCATGACCTCGCAGGAGTGGCGGAGTCCAGCCGAGGTAAACCAGAGTGTCTGGAAACACTGGGTGAGGATCTATATCCCGGACACAGTGACCAGTTCCATTGCAATGGTCTACATCCTGGGAGGTTCAACCAGCGAGGAGCATCCCAGGCCTGACGACAAGCTTGCAACGCTCGCAACCGTTTCCCAATCCGTAGTGAGTGAAGTGTTCGACGTTCCCAATGAGCCACTCATATTTGTCGATGATCCCTACGGCCCGCGCAAGGAAGACGAAATTATTGCGTACTCGTGGAGAAAGTTTCTCGACACCGGGGATTCGACCTGGCCGTTGCGCCTACCGATGACAAAAGCCGCGGTGCGGGCCATGGACACGGTAACGTCGTTTGCCGCAAGCAAGAAAGGTGGAGGCCACCGCGTGGATCGCTTTGTTGTAGTTGGCGCATCCAAGCGCGGCTGGACCACGTGGACCACTGCCGCCGTAGACCCGCGCGTAGTGGCGATCGTTCCCATGGTCATCGATGCATTGCATGTGGTTCCGTCGTTTGAGCACCACTACCGGAGCTATGGCTTCTGGGCGCCCGCAGTGAAGAATTACTTCGATGAACATCTGATGGATAATCTGTCCGGCGAGGCGTTCCAAAAGCTGATGGATATTGAGGATCCCTATTCTTATCGTGAACGCTTCACCATGCCAAAGCTGATTGTCAATGCTTCAGGTGACCAGTTTTTCCTTCCGGATTCGTCGCGCTTCTACTTCGACGAATTGCCGGGAGAAAAGCATCTGCTCTACGAAGCCAATGCCGATCACTCGCTGCATGACACTGACGTGGACTTCAGCATTGCCGCCTTCTATCTATCGGTTCTGAAGGGCGGCGAGCGGCCGAATCTGGAGTGGACATTTGATGCGGATGGCTCCATTCGGGTGACCACCAACCGGACGCCGGTCGAGGTGACGCTGTGGCAATCGACAAATCCCAATCATCGCGATTTTCGTGTGGAAGCGATCGGCCGGTCGTATCAGGAGACAGCCCTTGCGGCAGAGAGCTCCGGGGTCTATGTGGCACGCGTGCCCACGCCCACAAAGGGATGGACGGCATTTTTCGTGGAAGCCACCTTTGCCGGGGAGGGGAAATATCCGTTCAAGTTAACCACAGCCGTCCGCGTATTGCCGGACGTGGAACCCTATGCACTTCCGGAAAAAGAAAAGATGAAGCTGCAAATGAAATCCGACGCGGCCGACTACTGATTCCGTCGCCCAGACCAATTATGCTGTTGTCTGTTTCCTGTCTTGAAGAAGAATGGGTGCAAAAATGGGATCGAGTTCAACATGCGCCTCTGTGCGCCTTCTGCGCAGTTGTATTCTGGCCGCGCCTGCAATCCTCGCCTCACTGGCTCTCGCACAGCAGCGTCCTCCGGCGGTTCCGCTGGTGGTCCACAATCCCTACTTCAGCGTCTGGTCCATGGCTGACAAGCTCACGGATCAGAACACGAAGCACTGGACCGGCCGCCAGCAGCCGATTTACGGCTTGGCGCGCATTGACGGCAAGACATGGCGCTTCATGGGTGAAGACCCTCGCGAAGTTCCGGCAATGGAGCAGACTTCTTTAGAGGTCACACCCACACACACCACCTATCAGTTTCAGGCCGCGCAGGTGAGCCTGACGGTCAGCTTCTTTACGCCTGCCTTCCCCAAGGATCTCGATGTGCTTTCGCGTCCCGTCACTTACCTGACCGTCAGCGCAACCGCGGAGGGCGATCACGATCTCTCCATCCTCATCGACGTGGACCCGGTTATCGCGGTCAATAGCTCCGATGAGGCCGTCACCTGGGGACGCTCCCGCGCGCAAGGGCTCACCGTGCTGAATGTGGGCAGCCGCGACCAGCGTGTCCTCAACCGCCCTGGAGACGATCTGCGCATTGACTGGGGCTACTTTCACCTTGCCGCGCCGGACCAGGCCGGCGCCCAGTTTGCCCTGTCTGAAAATGCCGTACAGACCTTTGCAGCTTCCGGCACCCTGCCCGCAGCGGACGATATGGACATGCCTCGGATGCCTCGCGAGGGCGCGGCGAACCTGGCGGTGTTGCTGCCCTTTGGGAAACTCGGCAGCCAGCCCGTCAGCCGGCATGTGCTGCTCAGCTATACCGAGGATTACGCGATTGAATACCTGGGCCGCAAGCTGAGGCCTTACTGGCAGCGCAACGGCCTAACCGTCCAGCAGATGCTGGCCGACGCCGAGAGCCAGTATCCGGCGCTCGAACAGCGCGGCCTGGCATTCGACAGGGAACTGACGGGGGATCTGGAAAAGACGGGCGGCAAAGCCTACGCACAGCTCGCTGTCCTCGCCTACCGGCAGACCCTTGCCGCCCATGGCTTTGCTGCCGATGTGGATGGCACGCCGCTGATGTTCCCCAAGGAGAACTTTTCCAATGGCTGCATCTCGACCGTCGATGTGCTCTACCCATCCGCGCCGTTTTTCCTCTTCTTCAACCCCGTTCTGCTGCAGGCGCAGTTGAAGCCGGTGCTGGAATACGCCGCGCTGCCGCGTTGGAAATGGCCCTTCGCGCCACACGACCTGGGTACCTATCCCTGGGCCGACGGGCAGGGGTATGGCGGCGCCGAGCGCAGCGAGGATGATCAGATGCCGGTTGAAGAAAGCGGCAATCTGCTGATTCTGGTCGCGGACATGGAGCGCGAACTCGGCAACTGGGATTTTGCCCGCGCCTATTGGCCTCAGCTCACGCTGTGGGCCGAGTATCTGCGCGACAAGGGTCTCGACCCTGCCAATCAACTTTCGACCGACGACTTTTCGGGGCACCTGGCCCACAACGCCAATCTGTCTATCAAAGCCATTGAAGGTCTGGCAGCTTACTCCGTGATGGCGCGCGGCGTGGGCAAGCCTGAGGTCGCCAACGAATACGCCCGCCTGGCCGCGGATATGGCCGGCAAATGGCAGACTATGGCGCTCGATACGGATCCAGTTGCGGGCGACCACTACCGGCTAGCCTTCGACAAACCCGGAACCTGGAGCCAGAAGTACAACCTGGTCTGGGATCAGATTCTCGATCTGAAGCTCTTCCCGCCGCAGGTTCGGCAGACTGAACTGGCTTTCTATCTTCAACACCTGAACCAGTTCGGCCTGCCGCTCGACAACCGTGCCGACTACACCAAACTCGACTGGTCCGTGTGGACAGCAACGCTGGCCGACAAGCCCAGTTCTCCAGACGCGTTTGACGCGATCCTTGCCCCAATCGGCCAATGGATCAATGAGGGCTCCAGCCGCGTTCCATTGACCGACTGGTACGACACCAAAACAGGGAAGCAGGTAGGCTTCCAGGCTCGGTCGGTAGTTGGCGGAGTCTACATCAAGGCCCTGGCCGACAAAGCTCTCGCGGAAAAGTGGCGAGGCCGCGCCGAGCCCTGATCCGTCGCAGACGCTGGGTGCCCCATCCTTCCCGCAGTTTTCCGCCGCGGCGGACGGCAACGGTGGGAAAAGGTTGACCCCAGCTACCCTCAGCCAAACAGCGAAAACCGCGCCCAATTCAAATGCCCGTAACATTCCTGTACTCGTGACCACGATGAGTGCGCGATCAAACACCGAGGGGAAGGGTATGGAAGTTTTTGCGAACAGATTGCGGGCATGCCCGTCACCAAGAAGCGCGACCAAGCGTCAACTCGCCATTAGATAGAATACGTTGAGTAGCCATACAACATCCTCGTCTCGTGGGTGACCTCCGCGAGCTGCTCGCCCAGGATTCTCATTCGAGAATCAATTAGCTTTCCGAAGCTGTCGGATTTCTTACACTGGTCCTTTACAAAATTGATGGCCTTGCAGCTTCCTTCTGGTTCATCAGCGCCAAGGAAGGACCACAGCCCCGAAGATTCTTCGTGCCGCACCAGTCGTTCGAAAGAGATAATCTTGGAACATTCCATTGAAATTCGATGAAAACAATAGAGGTTTTTGTACTGTGCGCTCCACAAGCGAGCACGTCTTACGAGCTGTCGGTCTACCAATGGGCCATTTAGACCGTAATCCCGATGCCAAGACGCAACCATACTGAAAATGGTATCTCGAGGATTACGAATCGTAATGAGGAAGCGCGCATTTGGGAAACACTCCCGCAAGAAAGGAAGTGTACGGTCAGCCGCATTTTGACCATAGCGTATCTCTTTGAACCCCCAGTGAATAACGTTTCCCATAGCAGGGCTAAATATCGATCGGATAAATGACTTGAACTTTTCTTGAAGCTCGCCGGGCTCAGAGGGATTTTCCCAAGCTCCCCAATGTGCAAGGCTCCGCAACCTCGCCACCCTGTCAGCGATGAAGCCCCGATTGCGAGAGTTACTTACCATCACGGGCTCTCGGGTTCCGTAATAGGCATCGGCTATGTGTCTAAGAAATCCATTGTGCTCACCCCAGATTAGGAATTTAGGGTTTGCGTTTAGCACAGACTGCAGCAAAGTAGACCCGCAACGGCCGGAGCCTAGGATAATTACGGGCCACTCGTTTCCTAAATCTTTTGCTAGCTCACCGGTCATCGGAAACCCCTGGAAGTAGTGATTGTCGCCGGGTTCAAAGACCTCAATTGAGCCGACCCACGAAGGTCCGTTGAGTTTACGCCGATCAATCGGTAAGTAGTCCGGAGTTGTAGTTACAAAACGCGAGAATAGCGAAAGATTGTCGCGGACGTGAGCGCTTGTTTCTCCGTGTTATCTAGCTAGGCTTCCGATCAAATTCGAATTGGAGTCCTATCGGACGACTAACTGACACACTTCACGACCCGCGCGGGGAAGAGAGATTCATCCAAGCGTAACAATCATCGGGTATGATCCGAGCGTTGTCAATTCCGACTTTCGAAATTGTATCCTTCACACCCCATGGACAATGGGATGCGGCAGGGTATCTGCAAGGGAGAAGACTGTGAAGAAGACGTTAGTTTTTGTGGGATTGTTGATTTGCGCCTTGAGCGCGGCTCAGGCCCAGAAGTTGACCGGAGCGGGCGCAACTTTCCCTTATCCGATTTATTCCAAATGGTTCAGCGAGTACGCCGCGGCCCATCCAGGGGTCGAGATCAACTACCAATCCATCGGTTCCGGCGGCGGCATTCGCCAGGTTACAGGCGGCCTGGTCGACTTTGGCGCCACCGACGGCCCTGCGACAGACGAGCAGCTCGCCTCTTCCAAGACCAAGCTGATCCACATTCCAACCGTCCTCGGCGCTGTTGTGCCTATCTTCAACGTTCCAGGCGTCACTGATGTGAAGTTCAGCCCTGACGTGTTGGCAGACATCTTTCTGGGCAAAATCTCGGTGTGGAACGACGGTCGCATCGCCAGGGACAACCCCGGCGTCAACCTGCCCACCCAGAAGATCATCGTGGTTCACCGCTCCGACGGCAGCGGCACCACCTACATCCTTACCGACTACTTGAGCAAGGTGAGCTCGGAGTGGGCCAACGGTCCCGGCAAAGGCCAATCGCCCTCGTGGCCGGTAGGCGTTGGCGGCAAGGGAAGCGAAGGCGTGGCGGGCCTGGTGCGCCAACTCCCGGGAGCGCTGGGCTACGTCGAGCTGCTCTATGCCCTGCAAAACAAGATCAGCTACGGGGAGGTGAAGAATGCTGCCGGCAACTGGCAAAAGGCTTCCATCGACGGCGTTACTCAGGCTGCGGCCAGCATCAAAGAGATGCCAGCCGACTACCGCGTCTCCATCACCAACGCTCCGGGAGCCAATTCCTACCCCATCTCCAGCTTTACATGGCTCCTTGTCCCGCTTAAATCTCCCGACCCGGCCAAGGGTAAGGTAATCAAGGATTTGCTGAGTTGGATCGTCAACTCCGGTGAAAGCGAAGCCGCCAGCCTCTCCTACGCTCCACTGCCCAAGTCGGTTTCGGAAAAGGTTCTCAAGACCGTCTACTCGTTGCAGTAACGAGCTTGCCCGCAAAGGAAGGGTTCGCCATGCCCGGCGGACCCATTCATTCTTGAGGATTGTCAGCCTTTCACCTGCTCAGCCATTCAGGTGTTCAGCAATCAGCCGGTCGATCAGTGGCTCTAGCTGCTCGCCGGTGCGGGGCAACACGAAGGCGCCGGCTGGTGCGTCCCAGTCCATCTTGAAGCTGGTCGAAAGCGCGGAGATCCAGATCTGCTGCACCGGCGCATTGGGCGTAATCACAAACTTGCCCGGCGGCTCTTCGAAGACCACGTTGAGCAGACCGCCCTGGCCTCCCTCGACTTCGAACCCGGACCCGTCTGCTTCCTCGCGCGCAATCAAATGCTGCAGCAGCGTGTTCAGCGCTGTCTCCGCTAATTTTCGGAACTCCAGTTCATCCACCATGGCATCAGTCTACCAACCCGGTCTGGCCCGGAACCGTCTCCGCAGGAGCGGGGCCTGCATGAGGCAGCAGCAATGCTTGGCGCGCGGAGTGTCCAGATTCAACTGAAATTTTTCAAGAAGGATTAAAGTTCTTATATAGGCCGCCGATGGTTCAAGGAATGAGAACCTTTGCAGGGAGGAGCGCAAATGGGAATTACGCCGATTATCAGCCTTTCGCCGCTACCCGTCGCGCGCCCAATCCAGGCGGATCTCGATCCTCTGCCCATGGCGCGCGTTGAAAACTCCGCTCGAACCGGGGACGAAACCTACTCTCCAAGCAACGGAAAATCTGCTAGCGGCTCGGAAGACGAGGGCTCGGAAGATGTTGCCTTCGAAGACGATCTGGCCAGCCCGGACAACGAAGACACTGCAGTGGCAAGCGCCGAATCCACCGACACCAGCCAATCGCACCCGATCAGCTTTTTTGCCTGAGAGAGTGGTCTTGAACTCAGGCCCTGTATCAGCCGAGGCCCATTGTTCTTTCAAGAAATCCGCTCTATCTGCATGATTCCAAAGGAAGGTCCTTCGACCATTCAATATTTCTGAGAGCACGGGCTTGCAATTTTTCTGTTTTTCGTTTAGTTTACTAACCAGTTAGTTAATAAATGACAAGCCCAAGTCCATCCCGCTCCCAGGCTGAACGCGCCGATCAGACGCGCACCCGCATCCTCGACGCCGCAACCCAGGAGTTCAGCGCCAACGGCCTTGCGGGCGCCCGTACCGAGCGCATTGCCGAAGCCGCTGGAGTGAACAAGGCCCTGCTCTACTACTACTTCCGCAGCAAGGACGATCTCTATGCCGCTGCCCTTGAAGCCGTGGCCGCTCGAGTGGCCGAATCCAGCATGGCTGTACTGGGACTCGAGTGTTCCGCTGGTGAGCGGATGCTCCGCTTTGCGCTCAACCACTTTGACCGCATTTATTCCCAGCCCGTCTTCCAGACGCTGATGCAGCAGGAGATGATCCGGCTCCGCAAGGGCGAGTCGAACGCAATGAGCCCATTGATCGAAAAGCTCTTCAAGCCCATGGCAGACAAGGTGTCCGCTTTGGCGAAAGAGGGAATCGGCTCGGGCGAGTTGGTTCCCGTGGAGAGCACGCAACTCTTGTACGCCGTGCTGGGCCCCAATGTCTTCTACTTCCTCTCCGCGCCCATGATGCGGCTGATCAGGGAAGATGATGCGTTTGACCCGCCGGCGCTCGCGTTCCGTCGCAAGGCAGCCGTCGAGTTTCTGGGTCAGGCGATATTCACTAATCGCCAGCACGGGGTCCTCGTTGCAGCCCAGGTGCTGGCCGACACGCCGATGCCCCAGGTGGACTCGGCCAAAAAGCTTGAGTCGCATATCTGGGTGCCAGAAGTGGATGAAATCAAGATCGGCAACACCGAAAAAGGCAATATCGAGGCTTTCAAAACGCCTACAGTCCAAGCGAGGCACATGTGAACGCACGCAATCGTGTTTTTCTTATCCTGGGTCTGCTCACGATCGGTTCGCTGATCTGGTACTTTGTCACTGTCCGGCCGTCGGGAGACCTGCAACTGATTGGCACAGTCGATGCCAATGAAGTGATGGTGGCAGCCAAGATCCCCGGCCGCATTCAGCAGCTTCTTGTCGACGAAGGCCAGGACGTCAAAGCCGGCCAACTGATCGCCGTCATCGAGAGCGACGACCTGCAAGCCGCGCGCAAGGCCGCAGAAGCCACCGCCAGTAGCCAGAGGTTCAAGCTGGGTGAGACCGTGGAGACAGAGCGCCAGACCCGCGGCGAAACCGGCAGCGCGACGGTGAACGCCGAAGCTCAATTGAGCTCCGCAAAGGCCACCCTGGCCCAGGCACAGGCCAACTACGAACATCAGCAGGCCGACACCAGCCGCATTGTTGCGCTGGCCCAGCAGGGCATTATGAGTGCGCAGGCCAAAGACGACGCCGTCACCAGCCTGCAGGCCTCGAAAGCCGCCGTGGATGCGGCGCGCGACAACGTCACGGCCGCCGAAGCCTCGCTGCGCCAGGCCCGCGCTCATGAACTGCTCAGCACTGTGGCCGCCCGCACCGTTGACTCCACGCGCGGCGAAGTCGAAAACGCCCGCGCCCTGGCCGACCAGGCCAAAGTCGAGGTTGGCTATTCCCAGGTTTTTTCACCGGTGAGCGGCAAAGTCAACGTCCGAGCCGCGCGCCAGGGCGAGGTAGTCACCATGGGCGCAACCATCGTCACCATCATGGACTTGACCGAAACATGGGTCTACGCACCTTTGCCTGAAACGCAGGCCGATGCCGTGCAGCTTGGCGACAGCCTCAATGTCGTCATGCCCAGCGGTAGAAAAATCCAAGGCAAGGTCATCAACAAGGCCGCCGAAGCCGACTTCGCCACACAGCGCGACGTCAGCAGCCGCAAGCGAGACATCAAGACCATCCAGTTGAAGCTGCTGATTGACAACCCTTCAGAGAGCTTCGTCCCAGGCATGACCGCCGAAGTCTATATCCCCAAAGCCAGGCTGGTGAAGCAATGAGCGCCGCGCAAGCAACGAACTCAGCCGGAACGCAAGAAACCCAGGCGCTCGCATCCGGCGCCGCGTTTGCAAATCCGGCGATTGATAATCCAGCGATCCAAAATCCGGCCATTGAAGTGCAGAGCATTGTCAAGAAATACGGCACGTTCGAGGCCGTCAAGGGCGTCAGCTTCTCCGTGGCGGATGGCGAGATTTTTGGCCTGCTTGGCCCTAACGGCGCAGGCAAAAGCACCCTTATCCGCATGATGACCACGCTCGTTCCCATCACCGCCGGCAGGGCCATCATCGCTGGACACGATGTGGCTAAAGACCCTGATGCGGTTCGCGGCATGATCGGCGTAATTCCCCAGGCTCTTACCAGCGATCCCGACCTTACCGTGGAAGAGAACCTGAACATCTACGCCAAGCTTTACAGCGTTCCAAGAGCGGAGCGCGAACACAACATCAACGAAGTTCTTGAAGCCGTCGACCTTTTGAAATGGCGCGGCGCACAGGTAAAGACTCTCTCCGGAGGCATGCGGCGCCGGGTCGAAATCGCGCGCGGCCTGGTCCACAACCCCCACATCTTCTTCCTCGATGAGCCCACGACCGGCCTCGATCCTGTCTCCCGAATCGCCGTCTGGGAGATGCTGGACAACCTTAGAAAAACCCGCCACCTCACCATGCTGCTGACCACACACTATATGGAAGAGGCAGACAAGCTTTGCGATCGCATCGCAATCGTCGACCACGGCAATCTTGTCGCTCTCGGCTCGCCAATTGAGCTTAAGCAGAGCGTGCCCGGCGCCAACGTTGTCGAAGTCCATTTTGACCGCGAAACCCCCGAGTGGAAAGCACGCCTTGAAGGGCTCGACGGAGTTACAAGCGTGCAAGCCGAGTCCGCCGGATTCTATCGCGTACTAACTTCTTCCGGGTCCAAGACCACCATGCAGTTAGTCGAGTTAGCCGCTTCACTGGACGAAACGCTAACTTCCCTGAGTGTCCAGAACACAACTCTCGACGACGTATTTGTCCATTACACCGGACGCCAGCTTCGCGATGAACAGGTCAAGCCGGATGTATTTAGGATGCCGCCCAGGCCGGGGATGCAGCCATGAATAGAATGTTCGCCATTATCGAGCGCGAGATGCGCAAGTTTTTCCGCTCGCCCACCCTCATGATCATGTCTCTCATGATGCCGATCATGCAACTTGTCATCATGGGCAATGCTTTCGGCGGCAAAATCACCGGCGCGAAGGTCGCAGTCGTCGACTACGATCATGGACCAGAAGCGGTCAAAATCCGCGAAGGTTTTGACGCCATCGCTGCCAACATCAAGACCTTCAAAACCTTGGAATACACTGACGAAAACAAGGCCCGCGAGGACGTTCGTACCGGTAAGGTCGACGGGGCGATCGTCATTCCCGCTCAATACTCACGCCGCGTTTATTCTCAGGATGCACCGCAGCTCGGCTTCGTCGTCGATAACTCCGACCAGTTCATGTCTGGCTCTCTTGAGGCGGAGATGCAATCGCTTGTCACTGCTCTAACTACTCCCGTGATCCAGCCGCGTCTGGCTAACTCCATTGCGTTGGAAATTGTCGAGCTCTATCCGTACGTCAATTACATGAAGTTTCTTCTTCCGCTCACGATAGCTCTTGCCATGTATATATCGGTCATGATCGGCGGGGGAATGTTATACATCGACGACAAAGCCAGGGGCGTTCACGAGGGCTATCTTGTAACTCCAATCACTAAGTTTGAGTTAGTCTTCGGCATGAATATCGCCGGGTCCATGAAAGCCGTATTGGCCGGCATCTCTCTCACGGTTATCGGGTCGCTCATGGCCGGCCTCGGTGTTATCTTTCATCCCGAGGCTCTCGTTGAGCTTCTTTGCCTGATTATCGTCACATCCATTGCCTTCAACGGCATGATGTTTCTGATGATGGTCAGGGTCGACGATCCGCTCGTTCCCCGCGCGATGTTCGGCGTTCTCAACACCCTTCTTCTTTATCCGTCGGGAGGCATGTACCCTATCGCCGCCTTTCCCGCGTGGCTCCGAGCCATTTCCATCATTGACCCGTTCACCTACTGTGTCCACGGCTTCAAAGCTGTCCTGCTGAAAGACGGCGGCTTCGTCGCCATCCAATACGACCTCCTGTTTCTGTTTGTCTTTGGCATCGGCACACTGCTCATTGCCACGCCGCTGTTCAAACGAACACTTTGATGCCGTCGCCATTGGAAGACCACGAATCTGGTAGCAATTAAAGGGCTTCCGGCGTTTACGCTTTTATGGCCGGGATGCAAACAGGCGGCCCAATCCTTGTGGGAGGTTGGGCCGCCTCGCTGCGTTTGGCAGTTCCGCCGCACACTCATATGCGTGTTGGCTAGGGAAGCCGATGTCTTGCATCTCTGCGCCGGCTCAGCGGCTCTGGTTCTTCTCTAAGGCATGTTCTGAAAGCGTAGTCAGTTTCTGCTGCAGCGGTTCAGAAACGCTTTGGCCCATCGTTGCCGCACATTCCGTCTTCAACTTCACGTTCCTGCTGCTCGAATCCATCAATTCTTCTGCTGAACCCATTCCACACAAAGCAGATTGCATCGAGCTAGGTGCAATTTAGAACGCGAATTGCATCGAGCCAAGTGCAATCTAGGACGCTGAAAAGTACCTGTAAAGATTTCCACTAAAGTGGTTAGTTTTGCACAGAAATTAACCGCGAAATCGTATTGACACTGCGATTCAACAAAGCGCATAGTTATCTTCATTCCGGGTTGCTAGGTAAACCTGAACATCCTCATTCGTGAAGATTGGTAAGGTTCACCAGAAGGTCCCAGCGCGGAGCAATAAGTGTTAAGCACGGAGCGATCCGCGGTTAGCACAGGGAAGACTGGGTTGAGTGCGGAGATATCCGCAGGCGGCAACAGATCCAAGTCTCGTACCAGGAGTAATCCTCGCACGGGGCGGAGCGGGAAGTGCCGAACGCGTTGTACAACAAGTTCGGTGCGAAACTCTAAGTGTTGAGCACGGAGCAATTCGCGAGCAACACAAGGCACGGAGTAAGGAGAGCGGAGTGATCTGCGAACCGAACAAAGTGCAAGTGTCGAACACAGAGCAATCGGTGTACGGTGCGGAGCTTGAAGTGCTGAGCACGGAGCGATCCATGCACAGCACAGGGCGCAGAGTGTAAACGTACGGAGATATCCGTAGACCTGCACTGAGCGTCAATTGTCGAGCACGGAGCAATTCGTGAGCGGCGAGGAGTGGGAAGAGTCGAGCGCGGAGCAATCCGCGGGCGGCGCGGAAAGCTAAGTGTCGAGTACGGAGCAATCCGTAAGCGGGGCAAAGGCTCAAAGTGTTGAGCACGGAGTAATCCGTGACCAGCACGGGCGCAAAGAGTTGAGCGCGGAGCAATCTGCGAGCGGCGCGGAGCGCTAAGTGTTGACCGCCGAGCAATCGGTGGGCAACACCGGTCAATCAACGCCAACCGCGGAGTAATCCGCGTGAGGAAGAGAGAGTCAAGGGTCGAGCATGGAGCAATCCGTGACCGGCGCGAACAGCGAAGGCTGAGACCAGCAACTCGGGACGTATTCAGGCCGCGAGGCCCCCAAGCCGCACTTAGCGATAAGTGCGGCTTGTTGCGTTTATTGCGTGAATTTCGAACGTGCGCTGAACCAGGATTGAAGGCTCTTGCCTGATAGCTGCTAACAAAATCAGCTATAGCGGAACCAGAGTATATGTATCCCGAAAGCACCCGCTCAAAGTGGCTTTTTTCTCTCCGGGGTCCCCGGCGACGGGTCTTTGTCGCTGGGGTGGAAGTAAAAGCCACCATTGAGAAACTCTCGAATGCCTCAGTTACTCTGGTTTCGTTCTAGGAAGCCATCTTCCGCAGTTCATTCTCCGCCCGGAGCCAATCTTGCTCGGCGTAGCCATCCTGGTAGCCGCGGCTCGCCCAGTACTGTCGGGCCAAGCGCTGAACCTCTTCGCGAGACGGCATCGTCCCTTTCGGCGCCTCGGCAACCGCCTTCTTCTTTGTTGCGGTCTTGCGCGGTTTCGCGGGTGCCTTGGTCGTTTTCACTTTCTCTGCCATAGAAATCTCCTTCGTTGGATTCGCCACGAACATATAGGGCATCCACTTCAGGATACGGGAAACCCCTCAAAAGCGTCTCCCTATTCGATACGGGTACCTCCTTACGCATCCGGGGCTTTTTGCATCAGGCGCCTGATCGGCTCATTGTCCGCGTAGACCCGCCACTCGGTTACCAGGCCGCCCTCCTCGTGCGCCCGGATTGCTGCAGGCGTTTTCCATCGGTTTTCCACCTTCAACTCACCATTCGGAGCGTAGGTTCCTTCCGCCACCCCGAACATCAGCACCACAGGTCCGTCACAAAAGGTCTCATCAACGGCAATCGAGTAGTCCGGAACCATCCTGAAGTAAGCGGCCCACCCCGCCCGCATCTTCTCCCGTCCCGCAACCACATTGCCAAGCGAATCTACGAACCGGTGTTCGGGAGCCATCAAAGCAACAAGCCCTTCCACATCCTGCCGGTTGATCGCCCGCACAAAAGCCTGCGTTACGGATTCCGCAGAGTTGTTCATGCCGCCATTGTAACCATGTATCAGACCCCCGTGCTTCAGGACCAGGCTAGCCTATCCTTCAGCTTTCCCCTCCTCGACCCCACCCCCTACAATAGGAAGAGAAATTCAGGACCGAGGAAAACCATGCCGCTGTCCGGAGAAGCTATCCGCTTGATGAACTACATTGACGACGTTGCCGTGACCCTGCGCCGGGTGCTGGCTACCATTCCCACGCTCACTGCCGAGGAACGCGCCCGCGTGGCTGAGCACTTGCTGAATGCCAAGCCGAATGCCGAGGATGTGGCCAAGGCGCTGGCCCTCTAGTATTCCAACCCTTGCCTGAAACGGTTGCCATTATCGGAGCCGGTCCGCTGGGCCGCTGGCTGGCGCTTGCGGCGGCGCGAGGCGGCTTCCGCGTGTTGCTGGAAGACGTGATGCCCAACACCCTGCATCATGCGCAAGAGTTTCTGCGGCAGAAGCTGGGCCCTGAAGCGTTGGGCAGCGAGTACGGCGCAGGCGTGGCCTTCGTCACCACAATTGAGGACGCGGTGCGCGAGGCAGATTTGGCCATTGACTGCGTGCCCGATGAATTGGAGTCGAAGCTGGAGATCTTTTGCCTGCTTGACCGCATGGCGCCGCCGCGCACCGTGCTGGCAACGCCTACCACGCGGCTCTCGATTGCCGACCTGGCCAGTTGCACGTATCGGCCTGACAGGTGCATCGCAATCGCCGCCGAAGCGTCAAGCCTCGCTGAAGGGGCAGGCAGCGAGATCCTGCTGCGCACCACGAGCAACACCAGTGCCGAGACCGTGGCCTTGGTGACGCGCTTCTTTGGCCGGCTGGGGTTTACTCCTTCCTTTGAGCGTGACCCAGCCGAGGCATTAGCCAGCGATCACTGACAGCGCGGCTGATCGCACCCCTGTTCCCACAATGGTCGGCTGCGGCCGTCGGTAGTGTTAGGGCGCGGATGTTGTGGCCTGCTGTAGAGTGGGAGAAGGCGCACAGGGCTTGCCTGGGAATTCGTTTCGGCGTGCTGCCACTCTGTCTTGACTACATTCTCAAATACGAGCGGCACAGCGAATTCAAGCGAACTGGCCGGCCTGCTGCAGTCCGTGTTCGGGTTTGCGCGGTTCAGGGCAAACCAGCAGGAGGTTTGCGACGCAGCGGTTGCGGGACGCGATCTGCTGCTGGTGATGCCAACGGGGGCAGGGAAGAGTCTTTGCTACCAGTTGCCGGCTGTTGCGCGCGGCGGTACAGCGCTGGTGATCAGCCCATTGATTGCGCTGATGGATGACCAGGCTGCAAAGCTGTCCGCGCTCGGGCTGCGCGTGGCGCGTATTCATTCCGGTCTGGATCGCGCGGTGGCGCGTCAGGCCTGCGTGGATTATTTGCAAGGGACGCTGCAATTCCTTTTTATTGCTCCGGAGCGGTTGCGCGTACCGGGATTCCCGGAGATGCTGGCCAAGCGCAAGCTGGCACTTATTGCAATCGATGAAGCGCATTGCATTTCGCAGTGGGGGCACGATTTCAGGCCCGACTACCGGATGCTGGGGCAGTATCTCCCAGCGCTGCGAGGCGAGGGCGACGCGGCGCCGGTGCTGGCCATGACGGCCACGGCCACTCCGAATGTGCAGGCGGACATTGTTGCGCAACTGGGGCTGGTGAAGCCCGCGCTCTTCATTCATGGATTCAGGCGCGAGAACCTGGCCATCGAGGTGGTGGAGCTTCCCGTGCCGGAGCGGGCGGGAGCAATCGTGAGGCTGCTGGCGAATCCGGAGCGGCGGCCGGCGATTGTGTATGCGACTTCAAGAAAGCAGGCGGAGCGGCTGGCGGAAGAGCTTTCGCAAAGCCCCTCCGGCAGTCATAGTGCGGGGCGAGCGGCGGGCAGAATTGCAGCGGCGGCCTACCACGCAGGCCTGGATGCGGAGACGCGCGAGCGGGTGCAGACGTCGTTCCAGGCGGGCGAGCTTGAGGTTGTGGTGGCAACAATCGCATTTGGAATGGGAATCGACAAAGCGGATATCCGCACCGTGATTCATGCCGGGCTGCCGGCGACGCTCGAAGGCTACTACCAGGAGATTGGGCGCGCCGGGCGGGATGGCGGGCTGAGCCGCACCTTTCTGATGCACAGCTATGCGGACCAGCGGACGCACGATTTCTTTTTGAACCGTGATTATCCCCCAGTGGAGCAACTGGCGCAGGTCTTTCGAGCTCTTGGTGAGGAGCCGCAGGCAGTGGAAGAGTTGCGGGCGGGCTCGCGGCTGGGCGAAGAGGAGTTTGACAAGGCGCTGGAAAAGCTGGAGATTCACGGCGGAGCGCGGAGCGACTTTGGCTCGCCGCGGCGAGTAATGGTGGGCGCATCCGGCTGGAAGAAGACTTACATCGTGCAGGCGCAGTACCGCGCGGAACAGTTTGCGAAAGTACTGCGATATACCGTTCAGAATGAATGCCGGATGGCGGCGCTGGTGCGCCACTTCGGGGATGTAGAGGATGCGAATCAGCCCTGCGGGGTGTGCGATGTCTGCGATCCGGGGGGCGCTGTGCTGCGATTGTTCCGGCGGGCGACAGTTGCGGAGTTGGAGCTCGCACAGCGGGTTGTGGAGGATTTGCGCGGCGTAGATTACAAGACCGGGGTCCCCGCGGACAGGTCTTGGTCCGTGGGGTGGAAGGCGGCTGGAACGCTGCAGAAAAGCCTTGATCTGGTGGGAAGGATCAGCCGAGACGAGTACGACAGCCTGCTAGGAGCCATGGTGCAGGCAGGACTGCTTGCGATGGAGGAAGCAGAGTTTGAGAAGGATGGGCAGGTCATCAAATTCCGCAAGGTCAGGCTGACGGATGCAGGCCGGGCAATGCGGCACGCGCCACCGCAATTGTTAATCAGTGATGGCATCGTGGAAGAGTTCAGCGGCCAAATGCAGCCTCCGAAGCGATCGAACAAAGGCAATTCGGCCCAAAGGCCTGTGACACAAAGGAGCGTCGGTGGCAACGCGGTTCTCATAGCTGACCCGGTGGCGCTGACAGCGGAGGGCGAGGCGCTGGCGGGGCGCATCAAGGAGTGGCGGGCCACAGAAGCGAAGCGGCTGCGTGTTCCGGCATATGTTGTGATGCACGACCGCACGGTTACGGCGCTTGCACACGCGCGGCCGAGGAATCCAAAGGAGTTGTTAAGAGTCGATGGGATCGGACCTGCCAAGGTGGAGCGATTTGGCGAGGAGCTTTTACGTTTGTGCGCAGGCAATTGATTACTCGCCCGTTTCATAAACCTGCTTTGTGTCAGGGCACGACTTCAGTCGTGCCGAAAGGGTTCGGGGAACATTGGATTTTAACCCCTGAGGAGTTACGGCCGGGAGATACAAAGGCCATTTATGAAACATGCTGGACTTACCAGCGCAATAATGAGCCATGGACAAGAGTTAGAACCTATAACTCCTGTCCATAACATCAGCATTAATGAGTTAGCCAACCCGCTCGATGGTTACCGATTCCAGCACCACGGGTTTGTGGGGCTTGTCCTGTGCGCCGCGGGGCACCTTGGAAATCTTCACGGCCACGTCCTGTCCTTCCGCCACTTCGCCGAAGATAGTGTGATTGCCGGTGAGATGCGGCGTGGGGGCGACGGTGATGAAGAACTGGCAGCCGTTGGTGTTGGGTCCGGAGTTGGCCATGGCCAGTTTACCTGGTTTGTCGAACCTATGCGCGGAGCCGCGGGTCTCGTCCTGGAAGCGGTAGCCAGGGCCGCCCATGCCTGTGCCGGCGGGATCGCCGCCCTGAATCATGAAGTCGGGGATGACGCGGTGAAAGATTGTGCCGTCGAACAGCTTGCTGGTGGACTTGGCACGCGTGGTGGGATGCGTCCATTCCTTGGCGCCTTCGGCCAGTTCAATGAAGTTCTTGACGGTGATGGGCGCGTCGGCCTCGAAGAGGCGAACGGTGATTTTGCCTTCGGTGGTCGAGAAGACGGCGTATGTTCCTGCTGCAAGTGTCATTGAGACTCCTGATTTTGTTTGGTTTCCCAAGTCTGAAAATCCAGGCCTGGTAACACAGCCGGGTGCCCCAGGTCTGGATTTTCAGACCTGGGATCGAAGAGGCTGCAGGTTATTGTTTGGGGACAACGGGCGCTGCCTGCGCTGCGGCGGCGGGGGGTGGCGGCAGCGGCTGGCCTTCGCGGACGATGGTGACCTTCTTGAGCACAACGGGGGCAAGCGGCTTGTCGTTCGCGTCTCGCTGAACGCGGGCAATGGCCTTGACCACCTCGACGCTGGAGTCGTCGCACTGGCCGAACAGGTTGTAGTGCTGGTTGAGCGAATCGACGGCCTGCTCGGTGACGAAGAACTGGCTGCCGTTAGTGTTGGGGCCAGAGTTGGCCATGGCCAGCTTGCCGGGCGAGTCGAAGTTCAGGTTGGGATCGAACTCGTCGTTAAAACTGTAGCCGGGATCTCCCATGCCGGTGCCTGTCTGATCGCCGCCCTGAATCATGAACTCAGGGATGACGCGATGGAATGTGGTGTTGTCGTAGAAGGGTTTATGGTGCTGTTTTTTCTTGGTGGCCGGATCGGTCCAGTCAATGGTTCCCTCCGCCAGGCCGATGAAGTTGGCCACAGTCTTGGGTGCCTGCTGCTGATAGAACTGGCAGGTGATGCGGCCCATGGAAGTATCCATTACCACAGTTGGGCCGTTGGGGCGGATCACGGCCGCTGCTGTGGCCTGGGGCGCGTCGGGCAGGTCCTCCGCCGGTTTTGCGGTCTGCGTGGTCGGGGTTTGACCAGGCGAGGGGGTACTGGATTGTTGCGCGGTTACCGGGGCTGTGCAGGCAGCGGTCAGGGCGGAAATGAGGAGCGCGTGCGAGAGTTTCATGCCGTGTTTGAGGGTAAATCATGGGGCGGGGGGACTGCCAGAGGCCTGTTGCGACGATGTATCGTATCGGAATGACAGTTCACCGGACTCAACCTTCTCCCCGGCGCATGGCCCTTGCCGTATGCGTGCTTTGTTGTCTAGGACTCTCGGCTCCTCACCTGAGCGGCCAGGCCGCCAAAGAACATAGCGGAAGCGACAAGCCTGCCGCGGTCGATGCACAAGCGGGCGCCGACAAGTCCGCAACCGACAAGGCCGCAGCGGACAAGAGCGCAACTGACAAGAACGCACTGCCTCCCTTGCCGGCCGACGCGCACGTGCAGCAGTCGATGGAGCTCGGCAGCAAGACGCTGCATTACACCGTGACGGTGGGCTCGTTGCCGGTGCGCGACGGGGATGGGAAGATCGCGGGCCAAGTGGTTTTGACGGCTTACACGATGGAGGGCGATAACCGGCCTGTGACGTTCGCCATGAATGGCGGGCCTGGGGCTTCGAGCGTGTATTTGAACTTTGGCGCCATCGGGCCGAAGCATCTGCAAGTGGGCAACGAGGGCGACAGCCCGTCCGATCCGACGGTGCTGACAGATAATCAGGGCACGTGGCTGGACTTTACCGACCTGGTGTTTATCGACCCGGTGGGAACGGGATTCAGCCGGGCAAGTGTGCCGGAGGCCGATGCCAAGAAGTTGTTTTACTCCGCGACGCCGGACATTGAGTATCTTTCGCGCATCATCTACGACTGGCTGGTGAAGAACAACCGGCTCAGCGCGAATAAGTACCTGGTGGGCGAGAGTTATGGCGGATATCGTGGCCCGCGCATCACACATTATCTGCAATCGCAACTGGGCGTGGCAATGAACGGCGTTGTGCTGGCATCGCCGTATCTGAATCCGACCATCGAGGATGGCGGAGACCTGTCGCCCGTGCCATGGATGATGACGCTGCCTTCGATCACCGCGGCGCATCTGGAACGCGAGAACAAGCTGACGCCGCAGACCATGGCCGCTGTAATTGCTTATACGCGTGGAGAGTATGCGACCACGCTGCTGAAGGGGCGCTCCGATCCGGAAGCAGTGCAGAAAATGATCCAGCATGTGACGGAACTCACGGGGCTGGACCCGGCGTTTGTAAAGTACTCCGGCGGCAGGCTTGAGACCAGCGCTTATCTCCGCGAAGTATTTCGCGAACAGGGCAAGCTGGGTTCGGTCTACGACTCGAATGTGACCTCGTTCGATCCGTTTCCGTTTGCGTCGGAGCAGCGAGCCAACGATCCCATTCTTGCCAGCATCATTGCGCCGGTGACCACGGCCATGGTGGATTTTGTGACGCGCACGGTGGGATGGAAAGTGGACGCGCGCTACAATGCTCTTTCCTCCGATGTGAACCACCTGTGGGATCGCGGCGGCAGCGATCTGCGGCGCGGAGCAGTTCCGGATCTGCGCGAAGCTGTGGCGGCCGATCCCAAGCTGCGCGTGCTGATTGCCCATGGATGGAACGATCTGGCCTGCCCTTTTATGGGTTCGGTGCTCACCGTGGATCAGATTCCGTTAATGGGCGATCCGACCCGGGTCGCGGTGCGCGAGTATCCAGGCGGACACATGTTCTATACCCGCGAGGCTAGCCGGGTAGACATGCGCAAGGACGTGATGGAGATGTACGCCAGGCATTAAGAGTGCTATTGATCGAGGTAGCTTCTTGCCCGCTGACTTGCTGACTCGCTGCGTTGTTATGTGTGCCTTGATAAGGTGCATTTTCCTCCCCGGTGCAAATCCGGGCCGGCAAACTCTCGCTCCAGCCGGAAACACTCGGGGCGGGTCAAGAGGCGACGAATGACCTGAAGCACTTCGA
>Ga0182024_10003643_pt1 | contig 36413 bp, 42 predicted proteins | sample P32metaG_FD_120480 | JGI IMG/M metagenome (GOLD analysis project Ga0182024, IMG submission 120480) | Permafrost microbial communities from Stordalen Mire, Sweden - P3-2 metaG (Illumina Assembly) | ecosystem: Environmental > Terrestrial > Soil > Wetlands > Permafrost | place: Sweden: Stordalen...
GGATTGCTCCACTTTCTCGTGCGACTTGCATGTGTTAAGCGCGCCGCCAGCGTTGATTCTGAGCCGGGATCAAACTCTCGTTTGATCTTGTGAGACTCCCGACCCTTCCCACCTCACCTTTGATGAAGGCAAGACAGGTTAGACCGGTTATATTATCGACTCGGTTTTACTCAAAGTTCTGACGAACATTACTTCTGCGTCCAACCAGATTGTCAAAGATCTGCGTAGCCAGCCAGACGATCCCCGTTTGCACGGAAAAGACCCAACCGACTACCGGCCTCGAAAGCCGTTTGGCCCGAGCGACATTTTTGACAATGCACCGCCCGAACCTAAATTCGTGGGAAACTGAAAGAACTGCCTGACAGGAGATGAGGCGTTTACTGCTTCTGCTACCTGCCGAAACTGTATCCGTCGCTTTAAACTTCAGCAACGATACTCGCCCGGTGGCCATTGCCGCTCCGGGCTTTCGTCTTGCGTACTGCTCAAGACGACCTTGATCAGAATAACAAACCTAGCAACTCTTAGCAACAGGGAAAGATAAAAAAAATGCGATTGTGTGACTGACACTTGCAACCGAAACAAAACACAGACAATTTCGTTCTAATTTTTTCACCTGATGAGATTCCTCAAGTCTGCCGATAGCTGCTTTAGAAGCCGTTTCATGCCTTCCACCACCAAAGTACTTGTTGCCGACGATCACGGAGTAGTCCGCAAGGGCCTTCAGTTTCTGCTCCAAACCGACCCCTCCATTGAGGTTGTTGGCGAGGCCTGCGACGGCCGCGAAGCCGTTCGGCTGACCGAGAAGCTCTCCCCCGACGTGGTCGTCATGGATATTACCATGCCTCAGCTCAATGGGATCGACGCCGCCTCCCAGATCGTCAAACGCGATCCCAACGTGGGCATCATCATGTTGAGCATGCATTGCGACGAGACCTTCCTGGTCCGCGCCTTAGCGGCCGGAGCGCAGGGCTATCTCCTCAAGGATTGCGCCGAAGCCGATCTGTTGCAGGCCGTCCGCGCGGTTGCCGCCAAGAAGCTCTTCTTCAGCCCCTCCATCACGCAAACTCTCCTTGAAGATTATATGCGCCAGATGCAAAGCGAGGGCCTGGAGGACTCCTACGATCTGCTCACCGACCGCGAAAAAGAGGTCCTGCAACTGCTGGCCGAAGGCAAGTCCAACAAAGAAGCCGCCGCGCTCCTTACCGTCAGCCTCTACACCATTGAAACGCATCGCAGCCGCCTGATGCAGAAATTGAACCTGCACTCCACCGCCGATATCGTGCTGTACGCCGTCCGTAAAAGAATCATCCAGTAACTACCTGTAACAATCTCCTCCCAATCGAATCACAGTAATGGTGCGCTGGCTCGCTCTCTTCTCCGCGATCACTCTCATACTGCCGGCGCCCGCTCCGGCGTATTCGGTTCTCACCCACGAAGCCATCATTGACTCGAGCTGGCCGAAAACCTTGCGTCCGCTTCTTCTGAAGCGCTTTCCCAATGCTACCGAGGACCAGCTACGGGAAGCCCACGCCTACGCCTATGGCGGCGCCATCATCCAGGACATGGGCTACTATCCCTTCGGCAGCAAGTTTTTCAGCGATCTGGTCCATTACACACGGAGCGGCGACTTTGTCCTCGCGCTTCTCAACGATGCTCGGGAATCGCAAGATCTGGACGACTACGCGTTCGCGCTCGGAGCGCTCGCTCATTACGCTGCCGACAACCTCGGCCACCCCGTCGCGGTGAATCGCACCGTGCCCCTGGTTTATCCCAAGCTTCGAGCCAAGTTCGGTCCCGAGATTACCTACGAAGACAATCCCGCCGCCCATCTCAAGACCGAGTTCGGCTTCGATGTCATCGAAGTGGCTCGCGGGCAATATGCCAACGAAGCCTATCACGACTTCATCGGCTTCAAGGTCGCTAAGCCGCTCTTGGAACAAGCGTTCGAGCAGACTTATTGTATTCCGCTGAAAAGCCTGTTTAGCAATCTCGATCTCGCGTTAGGCACCTACCGTTTCTCGGTCAGTCAGGCTATTCCCGAAATGACCAAGGCGGCATGGGCAGCGAAGAAGAAAGACATTCAAAAACTGCAGGCTGGAATGTCCCGCCGCCGCTATGTTTATCGCATTACCGTCGCCGCGTATCAAAAGGATTGGGACAACCAATACGCGCGTCCTGGACTAGGCGCCCGGTTCCTGGCATTTCTCTTCCGCCTGGTTCCTAAGATCGGACCGTTCAGAGCGTTCTCTTTCAAAGTTCCGCCGGCCGCAGCCGAAAAGATGTTCCTGGCCAGTCTCGACGACACCGTTCTGCGCTACAAAAAGCTTCTGGAGAGCGCCGATGAGAATCGTCTTGAGCTCCCCAACGAAAACTTTGACACTGGACGCCCTACGCGCATGGGCGACTACCATCTTGCGGACGAAACCTACGCCAAGCTGCTGGAACGTTTTGACGGCCACCTCAACGATGTGTCCGATTCGATGCGCGCGAATATCCTCATGTTCTACGGCGCCTCCGGAAGTCCTACGTCGGACAAGGCCGTCGCGGTACTCTCGGCGTTGCGGGCCAACTCGGCAACGAGCAACTAGCCGGCCGTCTCGCTGGCTACCGGATCAGTGGCCGCATCGTCGCGCGTGAAGGGAAGAACCACGGCGATCCGCGTCCCTTTGCCAAGTTCCGATTGAATGGACAACTGGCCGGACAACTCGCGCACCCGTTCGGCCATACCGAGCAACCCAAGTCCATACGCCACGCCGCTGTGCTGATCGAATCCCACGCCATCGTCCTCCACCAGCACCGCCAGTTTGCCGCCCGAATCCTCCAACTTCACATGAATGCTCTTGGCTTGAGCGTGGCGCGCGCAATTGGTGAGCCCTTCCTGAACGATGCGATAGAGATACGTCCGGTGAGGATCGGGGACGTCGCGAAGATCCCCATCCACTTCCAATCGAATGGGCGTGTGATAGCGTCGCGAAAACTCCCGCGCCTGCCATTCCAGCGCCGGCCCCAGTCCCAGGACGTCCAACATGGCCGGCCGCAATCCCATCGCGATATCGCGCGTCGTCCGCAGTGTGCTTTCAGCCAGTTTCTTGGCTTGATCCAGGTGCGGATCGGTTTCCGCTCCCTGTGCCGCTCGCCCGCGTTCCAGATTTCCCAGCTCCATTCGTAGCGCCGTCAGCAACTGGCCGATTTCGTCGTGCAACTCGCGCGACAGCGCCTTTCGTTCCTGCTCTTGCGATGAGACCAACTGTTGGGACAGATGGCGCAACCGTATTTCCGCCAGCTCGCTCACCTTCTGATGCGCCGCGGATTCCTTTTCGAGCGACGAGATCCGGAACACGCTAGCCCCCGCAATGATCGCCCCCAGCACCAGCGCGGTCAACAGCGTCTCCCAAATGTCGTTCTGCAGATTCACCACCGACTGGCTCAAGTCCCGGCGGCGCGATTCGAAATTCTCCTCGTTCAACTTCCCTAGTTCTTCCGCGATCGCGAAAATCGGCATCGTTTCCGAGCCAAAGCCATCGTCCATGAAGTGCGCCCTGGTTTGCGCCGGGGTCTCCTCGAACTCGGCCCCCACGGTCTTCAGGTAAGCCTCCAGAGCGTTCTCCAGCCGCTCCACAGGCGTGCTGCTGTGTTGCGGGCGCAGCGACTTGAGTCGTGCCAGGCTGAGCTCGGTCTTGGCGCGCAAGCCGGCCAACTGGATTGCATAAGCCGCGGGCGGAGCATCCCGCTCCAATAATCGGTCGCGCCGCAGAACAGCTACCCGGGCCGTATCCGAGCGGATGCTCTCCACCACATTCTCGATCTGGCGGTAGGTGTCCTCCACGGCCAAGATCTGCTGGTGAATGCGGCGCGTCTCCTGGATGCTCGCCACGCCCGACAAGCCCATGATAATTAACAGGAATCCCAGGCCGAACACCGACACCGGCCAAATGCTTTGCGGGACAGTTTTCACTGAGTTGCGCACCTCAAGACAGTACTCGTGCCGAGCCCGGGTACTGGGACTCGTTGTACTATCGACGGGATTGTCCGAACCCGTTAGCCGGACGAGAATCAGAACACCTTACGCAATGATTGCGGTAAGGAATCGGTTCAAAAGGAATAAAAATGATTGATAATCGAGCCTTACTCTTTCTTATGCGGACCTGGCGGGATCCCCGGGGTCAGGACCTCATCGAATATGCCCTCATGGCCGGCTTCGTCGCGGTGGCCGCTGGCGCCATTATGCCGGGCATCTCCAGCAGCATCAGCACTATATTCAGCCAAGTGTCGTCCGTGATGACCCTGGCGGCAAGTTAGTCCCACTCACCGGCGCAAGCCAACGTCATTTCCGAACCTTTTGCAAGGCTGCTCGTACCATATCAGTATGAGCAGCCTTCTTTCGGATCTGCGCCACTCCTTCCGCGTTCTGACCTTCAACCCAGGATTCACGGCCGTCGCCGTCACGGCTCTCGCGCTCGGCATGGGCGCCAACACCGCCATTTTCTCCGTGGTCAACGCGGTTTTGCTCGCTCCGCTCCCCTATCCGCAATCGGAACGTATCATGCGCGTCCAGCGCGGCTTCAAGGGCGGGGAGGGCGGTGGCTCGGTGTCCATCCCCAAGTTCATGGCTTGGAAGAAGGCCAACCAGTCCTTCCAGTCCCTTGCTCTTTACGATTTTTCCGGGCCTGGCTTAAACCTCGGCTCGGGCGACCGCCCGCAGCAAGTCAAGGGCATCCACGTCTCCGGCGAATTCTTCCAGGTCTTCGGCGTCTCGCCCTCCTCCGGCCGCACCTTCCTGCCGCAAGAGGATCAACCCAATGGCCCCGAGGCCGCCGTCCTGAGCAACGATCTCTGGCGAACCCGTTTTGGCAGCGACCCATCGCTGGTCGGCAAGCCGATCCTGCTCGGCGGCGATCCCTACACGGTGGTAGGAATTCTGCCGGCCACTTTCCGTTCCGATCCTCCCGCCGACATTTTCATTCCCTTGCAGGCCGACCCCAATAGCACCAATCAAGGCCACTTCCTGCTCGCCGCCGGGCGCCTTAAGCCCGGTGCGACTTTGGACTCCGCCAAGGCCAACATGGTCATCGCAGGCGAGCAGTTCCGCGCCGCCAATCCTAAGTGGATGAATAAGGACGAAACCGTCGCTGTGATCCCCCTGCGCGATGCGATGGTCGGTGACGTTCGCCTTGCTCTGCTGATTCTGGTGGGGGCCGTTGGCTTCGTTCTTCTAATCGCCTGCGCCAACGTGGCCAATCTGTTGCTTGCCCGCGCCGCCGGACGCCAGCGAGAAATCGCCATCCGTACCGCGGTCGGCGCCAGCCGCGGCCATCTGATCCGTCAGTTGCTCACCGAAAGCGTTTTACTCTCCACCATAGGCGGAGTCCTGGGTCTGCTCATCGGAGCCTGGAGTATACCCCTGCTGCTCGCCGTCAGCCCCGGCAATCTTCCCCGCGTCAATGCCGAAGACCACATCGCCTCTGCCATCTCCGCTCTCGACTGGCACGTCCTGGCCTTCACCTTCGCCATCGCGCTCCTCACCGGCGTGCTGTTTGGCCTGCTGCCTGCTTTGCGAATTTCCAAGCTGGATGTGAACTCGGTCCTCAAGGAAGCCAGTAGACGCTCGGGGACTGGACTCCGTCACAACCGCATTCGCAGCGTGCTGGTCGCCGCCGAAATGGCGCTGGCCGTGATTTTAGTGGTCGGCGCCGGTCTGATGATTCGCACTTTCGCCGGATTGCGCTCCGCGCAAATTGGTTTGGATCCGCACAACGTCATCACCATGCAAACATCGCTGAGCGGCGGCCGCTACGACAGCACGGCCAAGGCCGCAAACATGACTCGTCAGGTGGAGGATCGCATCGAAGCCCTGCCGGGAGTGCTGGCAGCCGCAGCCACCGTTGCGCTACCAGCGGAAGGTGGTATCGACCTGCCCTTTACCATCGAAGGCGTCCCGCCCCCCAAGGGCGATTTATATAATGGCGACCACCAGTGGCGATTCATCGGCCCGCACTATTTCAGCGCTCTGCGAGTTCCCCTTTTGAAGGGTCGTGTCTTCGATCGGCGCGATACCGGGAACTCCGCCCGGGTGCTGATCGTCAACCAGGCGTTCGCCAAGAAATATTGGCCGAAAGGCGACCCCATCGGCCAGCGCATCACGATTGGCAAGGGGCTCGGCCCGGAGTTTGAAGAGCCCGCCCGCCAAATTATCGGTATCGTTGGCAACGTGCGCGAAACCGGCCTGCAGTATGTCGATGAAGCCGTGATGTACGTTCCGCAAAGCCAAACCACCGACGGGCTCACAAAGCTCGCCAATAGCGTGATCCCGCTCAGTTGGATCATTCAAACCGCCGGCGATCCGTCTTCGCTCAGCGCCGCCATCCAGCGCGAAATCCAATCCGTGGACAGCCAACTGGCCGCTTCCAAGATCCGCACCATGGACCAGGTGATTTCCGAATCCACCGCGCGCCAAAACTTCAACATGCTGCTTCTCACCATCTTCGCCGGTCTTGCCCTGCTGCTCGCCGCCATCGGAATCTACGGCTTGATGTCCTACACGGTGGAGCAACGGACCCAGGAACTCGGCATCCGCATGGCGCTGGGAGCTAGCCGAGGCGACATGCTGAAACTGGTGGTGCGCCAGGGCATGCTGCTCACTGGCGTCGGCGTCGCGATTGGTCTCGCCGCCTCTTTCGGCCTCAACCGGCTCTTGGCCAATTTATTGTTCGGCGTAAAAACCACGGACCCCATTACCTACGCGGCGGTCACAGCGATCTTAGTCTTGGTCGCGCTGCTAGCCTCCTACATTCCCGCCCGCAGGGCCACACAAATCGACCCAATGATCGCGTTACGCTACGAATAAGAGATTTGCCACAGATGAAAACAGATAAACACCGATCCGTGTTCATCCGTGTTTATCTGTGGCTCGCAATCGCGTCGTTCGCACGTGCATCGTCCGACTTCGCGCACGATATCGCGCCCCTGGTCTATGAAAAATGCGCACCGTGCCATCATCCTGGCGCAGCCGCACCATTTTCATTGCTCACTTATCAAGACGTCAAAAAGCGCGCCGCCCAAATCGCCGCCGCCACCCGCTCGGGCTACATGCCGCCCTGGCTGCCCGAACATGGCTATGGCGATTTCTCGGACGACCGCCGCCTCACTTCCGAAGAAATCGCAACCATCGCCGCCTGGGTTCATGACGGCGCTCCCGAAGGTCCGGCCGACGCAATCCCGCCTCCGCCGGCTTTCGCTGAAGGATGGCAACTGGGCCAACCAGACCTGGTTCTTGAGGCGCAAAATGCGGTCGAGTTGCCAGCTTCGGGGCCCGATCTCTATTGGAACGTCATCTTCAATCCGAACGTGACGGCGCGACGATGGGTGCGCGCTATCGAGATCCGCCCCGGCCAACCGCGCGTCGTGCATCATGCCAACCTGCTGGTGGACCGCGCGGGATCGGCGCACTTGCACGAGACGGCGCCGGGGAAGGGCTTCCCCGGAATGGATCTCGTCATCGGCCGCAGCCCTTTCGATCCCGACGGCAATTTCCTGTTTTGGAAGCCCGGCGGCGCGCCGCACGTCGAGCCCGATGGGTTCGCTTGGCGGCTAGATCCAGGCAACGAACTGGTGCTCAATATGCATCTCCAGCCTTCTGGCAAACGGGAGCAACTGCGCCCCTCGATCGGGCTATATTTCACCGATCACCCGCAAACCAAGTTTCCACTGCTCGTCCAACTCGAAGACGACCGGGCTCTCGACCTGCCCGCCGGCGCGCGCGATTTCCCCATCGCCGACAATTTCCGCCTGCCGCTCGACGCCGACATTCTGGCGGTCTATCCGCACGCTCATTACCTGGGAAAGCTTCTGGAAGCCTTTGCCACACTGCCGGACGGGTCGAGAAAATGGCTGATCCGCATTCCCTCCTGGGATTCCAATTGGCAAGCCGTCTATTACTACCGTGAGCCGGTCTTTCTTCCAAAAGATTCCGTGATCCACATGCGCTACCACTACGACAACTCGGCCGGCAACCCGCGCAACCCCAATCATCCGCCGAAGCGGGTACGCGCAGGGAACCAGGCGACCGATGAAATGGGCCACTTATGGCTCCAGATTCTGCCGCGCGGGGCCGGCGACCATCGCCGCGAGTTGCAGGAGGCCGTGATGCGCCACCGGTTGGAAAAAGACCCGGGCGACGTGGTAGCCCACATGAACTTGGGAGCGATTCTGCTGTCGCGCTTAGACCCGCAGGCAGCCGTCAGTGAGTTGACGGCGGCGGCGCGCCTGGAACCGAATCGCCCCGAAGTACACAATATGCTCGGGCTGGCGCTCGCCACCTTGAACCGGAACGCGGAGGCCATCGGCCAGTATGAGCTGGCGCTGAGATCGCGCCCCGATTATGCCAGCGCGCGCTTTAACTTGGCCACAGCACTGGCCAAATCGGGCAGGATCGACGAAGCCGTGAAGAACCTGCGTCAGGTGCTGGCGGCCAATCCCGACGACTCCTACGCGAAACAACGCCTCGCCGACTTACTAGCCACCCACCCTGAGCTAAACCCCTGATTCTCCAATCCCGAACCCCTAAGCCCCAACCCCGCAGTTTGTGGAACAAACTGCCCGTTTCTGCCGTATACTCTGGTACAAGCGTATGAGTTTCCTTTCCAAGCAGTTCATCGATGTTATCCAGTGGACCGAACCGGAAGATGGAATCCTGGCCTACCGCTACCCCATGGAGGACATGGAGATCCAGAACGGCGGCAAGCTCACGGTGCGTGATTCCCAACTGGCCGTGTTCGTCAACGAGGGTCGAATCGCCGACGTCTTCGCGCCCGGTCTATACACGTTAAGCACGCAGACGCTGCCGATTCTCACGTATCTCATGAATTGGGACAAAGCCTTCAAGTCCCCGTTCAAATCGGACGTCTATTATTTCTCCACGCGCCTGCAAACCAACCAGCGTTGGGGCACCGCCACGCCGATCACCATTCGCGACAAGGAATTCGGCGCTATCCGCATGCGCGGCTATGGGATCTATGCGTATAAGATCGCCGATCCCAAGCTGTTCTACCAGAAGATCAGCGGCACGCGCGATGTCTACGGCGTTCCCGATCTGGAGGGCCAGTTGCGCAACACCATCGTTGCGCGCATGACCGACAGTTTCGCGCAAAGCTCGGTGCCCTTTCTCGACATGGCGGCGAACCAGGCCGCGCTCGGCCAGAAGATCGTCGATGTGGTCAAGCCATCCTTCGCCGAACTGGGGCTTTCGCTCGAAACGTTCGTGGTGGAAAACATCTCGCTGCCCGACGAGCTGCAAAAGATGCTGGATCAGCGCATCAGTATGAACATGCTCGGCGACATGAACAAGTACACGCAATTCCAGGTGGCGCAGTCCCTGCCCATCGCCGCCGCGAACGAAGGCGGAGGAGGAATCGCGGGCATCGGTGTCGGATTGGGCGCCGGCCTTACCATGGCGAACAGCGTGATGAATGCCATGAAGCCGGGGCAAACGTCGCCTGGAGAGCAGGCTCCGCCGCCCGCCGGTGGTCCAGCGCCCAGTGCAGGACCAGTGGCGCCGGCCGCTCCCGCTGCTCCAGCCACGGAAACGAAGTTTTGCACGAACTGCGGAAATAAGATGCCGCGGGCGTCGAAATTCTGCCCGGAGTGCGGTACAGCTCAGCAATAAACGTGATATGAGCGGTCTCGAGTGGATCGTGGAGGCGCACGGTTGCAACGCCGCGGCGCTAATGAACCAGGACCGCCTGGAAGAACTGTTCCGGCTGATCGTCGCCGCGATGGATCTTCATCCACTCGGCAAAACAAGCTGGCATCAATTCCCCAACACCGGCGGCATCACCGGAGTTAGCCTTCTCACTGAGTCGCACCTGGCGTGCCATACCTTCCCGGAGTATGAATCGCTTTGTCTGAATGTGTTTTGCTGCCGGCCCCGTCCAGCCGTCGACTTTGAGGCGTTGTTGAAAATCGGCTTTGCGCCGGCGCAAGTTTCGGTGCGTCAAGTGGAGCGGCCCTATCAGGTATGAGCGGCTTCGCTGCGAATAATCTATGAGCTCCCCGGCTGCGAACTGCCCCAACTGCGGTGCGCCCGTCAAGTTCCTTTGGTCCAGCGCGGTCCAGACCACTTGCGAATTCTGCCACTCGATTCTCGTCCGCACCGATGTCGATTTGAAGAAAGTGGGTGTTGTGGCCGACCTTCCGGCCGACGCATCGCCGATACAAATCAGAACCGAAGGAGCCTACCAGAACAAAAGCTTCGTGGTGGTTGGCCGCATCGTCTACGAGTACGAGCAAGGCGGCTGGAACGAATGGCACATCGTCTACAACGATGGATCGAGCGGCTGGCTCGCCGATGCGCAGCTTGAGTACGATCTATCGTGGGCCGCCAAGCCTCCCACGCCCTTGCCGGCGTCCGATGAAATTCGCCAGGGGCAGACCTTTCAGTGGAACGGCAATGCCTTCCAAGTCACTTCCCGCACTCACGCGCGCTACAAAGGCGTCCAAGGTGAACTTCCGTTCCAGTATTGGGACAAATCCGATCTGCTCTTCGCCGATCTTAGAACCAGCGGCGGAGATTTTGGGACCATCGACTATAGCGAGAAACCGCCGATGTTGTTTCTCGGCCGCGCCGTCGAGTTCGACGATCTACATCTGAAGAACCTGCGCGAATTCGAGGGCTGGACCTGATGCCGGCGGTTCAAGCCAAGTCGATCTCCTGCCCCAACTGCGGAGGTCCTGTCGCGTTGCGCGGATTCGCCCACACGCTCAGCGTCGTTTGCCCGCAGTGCCTGACGGTCCTGGACGCGTCCACACCCGAAGTCCAAATCCTCCAAACGTTCCAATCGAAGGAACGTGTCAATCCGACCATCCCGCTTGGATCGCGCGGAAAGATCGGAGACACGCAATTCGAAGCGATCGGCTTTCAAGTACGGCAAGTATCCACGGGAGACGACTCATATTCCTGGAGCGAATACCTGCTCTTCAACCCCTACAAGGGCTTCCGCTATCTGACCGAGTACAACGGACACTGGAACTTCGTCCACGTTGAAACCGCGTTGCCCGAGCAGAGCCGGTCGGCGGGCAAACTCGCGATGCGCTATGGCGGCAAAACGTATCTGGCCTTCGACTCCATGACAGCCAACACCGCTTATGTTTTGGGAGAATTTCCGTGGCGCGTGCAAGTCGGCGAATCGGTGGCGTGCCAGGATTTCGTGGCGCCTCCACTGATGCTGTCGTCGGAGGCTTCCGCCGGGGACATCACCTGGTCGCGAGCCGAATACATGAGGGGATCGCAAGTCTGGCAGGCATTCAAGCTGCCTGGATCTCCGCCCCCTGCATACGGCATCTTTGCGAACCAGCCGTCGCCCTACGCAGGAAGCATCGGCTCCTCCTGGCGCACCTGGCTTTGGCTGAACGTTGCGCTCGCGGGTCTCGTTTTCCTTTTCATGGTGATCTCTCCCGGGCGAAGCGCGTTTAGCGATCACTACGCCTACTCGCAAGGCGTGAAGAGCGACAGCGCATTCGTAACCCCGACTTTCCAATTAGACGGACGCAATGCGAACGTCGAGCTTTCCGTCCACACCGATCTCGATAATAATTGGGCCTATTTCAACTTCGCTTTGATCAACGATCAGACCGGCCAAACCTTCGACTTCGCTCGCGAAGTGAGTTACTATCATGACTCCGATGGCAGCGAAGGGAGTCGCAACAATACCGTGATCGTTCCGTCCGTGCCTTCGGGCCAGTATTACCTGCGCGTCGAACCGGAGATGGCAGCGGGTTCGCCTTACGTGCGCTATGAGCTGGAGTTGCGGCGCAACGTGCCTAACTACGGATTCTTTGCAGTGGCGGCGCTGCTGCTCCTGATTCCACCCGTTTTGACCACTTTTCGGAAAGGCAGTTTTGAAGCGGCGCGCTGGCGCGAAAGCGATTATGCGCCGGCGGTTTCGGGAGGTGACGATTGAATGCTCCGTTGTTTGTCATCTACGGCGCTCTGCTGCTCGGCTTAACCGGCGTCGCGGAGTATCAGGGCTGGAGTTGGAACCGCATCAATCAGCAGCGCGTTTTGCCTAAGTCGATCCGCGACAATCCCGGCGCATATCGCTCGTCCTACGGCGGCTATTCCAGATACATCGGAGGTAAGTGAATATGGACACGCACGCTCTTGCAAACGCGGTGATTTACTCAGTGCTTGGCATCCTGATCTTTGCCATCGCGTTCGTTCTGATTGACAAACTCACTCCCTATCACCTCTGGAAAGAAATTGTCGAAGACAAGAACGTCGCGCTCGCGATTTTGATTGGCGCTCTGTCCATCGGCATGTGTATCATCATCGCCGCCGCGGTGCACTAGGTGTCGATCGCACTTTTTCTCTCGGTTTTTCTAATCGCCGCCTGTGGGCTGATCTATGAATTGATCGCCGGCACACTTGCTAGTTACTTACTGGGCGATACCGTTTTCCAATTCTCGACCATCATTGGTTGTTACCTGTTCGCCATGGGGATCGGAAGTTACTTGTCCCGCTTCCTGCATCGTGGATTAGTGGCGCGCTTTGTCTCCATCGAGCTGATGGTCGGACTGGTCGGCGGATTCTCGTCGTCCATGCTCTTCCTCGCCTTCGCTTACACCGAAGCCTTTCGATTCATTCTGTATGCGGTCGTGATCATGGTCGGCACTTTAGTGGGTCTCGAGATTCCCCTGCTCATGCGAATCTTGAAAGAGCGCTTTCACTTTCGCGAACTGGTCTCGCACGTCCTGACATTCGATTACCTGGGCGCTCTCGGCGCGTCGCTGCTGTTCCCTATTCTGCTAGTGCCGAAACTCGGCCTGGTTCGCTCGGCATTGGTGTTTGGGATTTTCAACGCCGGCGTCGCGCTATGGTCCACTTACTTGTTCCGCGAACAGATTGCCCGCGCGCACTCACTGCGCGTCGCATGCTGCGTTGTGCTGGTGTTTCTCGGGATTGGAACGGCCTTCGCGGATCGCATCTCCAATGCCGCCGACAACAGCCTATACGCCGACGAAGTGATCTTCAGCCGCAACACACCTTACCAGCGCATCGTACTTACTAAGTGGAAGGACGATTTGCGGCTCTTCCTGAATTCGCACCTGCAATTTAGCTCCCGCGACGAGTACCGCTATCACGAGGCGCTAATTCATCCCGGCCTCGCCGCGCTTCCCGGCGCACGCCACGTTCTTGTGCTAGGCGGCGGCGATGGGCTCGCGGTTCGGGAGATTCTGAAGTATCCTTCTGTCCAAAACATCACCCTGGTGGATCTTGACCCGGAGATGACGCGCCTGTTCTCCACGCATCCGGTAATGTCGGCTCTGAACCAGCATTCGCTCACTAACGCGCGCGTGCACGTGATCAACACCGATGCATTCCGCTGGCTGGACACCAACACCGAGCAATACGATTTTATCGTGGCCGACTTTCCCGACCCCACCAGTTACGCGCTCGGCAAGTTATTCACAACGGCATTCTATCGGCTGGCCGCGAAGCATCTCGCAAGCGGCGGCCTGATCGTCGTGCAAAGCACCTCGCCGCTCTTCGCGCGGCAATCCTATTGGTGCATCGTTGAATCCGTCAAGCAGGCCGGTTTGCGCGTCTATCCGTATCACGTGTACGTTCCGTCGTTCGGCGAATGGGGATACGTGATTGGCAGCTTCGCGCCCTATGAGCCGCCGCGTCAATTGCCGACGGGCCTTCGATTTCTTTCCACCAGCAACGTCGGGGAGCTGTTCATATTTCCGGTGGATATGCAGCCGGTGCCTGCCGAGCCGAACCGGCTAAACGACCAGGTTCTGGTCCGGTATTACGAACAGGAATGGAAGGACGTCGCGCACTAATGATCTCCCGCCGGCAATTCGTCGCCGCACCCGCCCTGATCGGGCTGTGGCGCAAGACCGATCGCAAGGTCACCGGCGGGTTCGTCAACGATTCGTTTCCGCTGGGTCATCGGCTGCGCGATCGCGCCCCTTTCAGCGCGCCCCATCGACAAATCCGCGTCCCCATCGTGATTGTCGGCGGCGGCATGGCTGGCTTAAATGCGGCGTGGCGCCTGGACAAACGAGGTTTCCACGACTTCGTGCTGCTCGAAATGGAGCAACAGGCCGGCGGCAACTCACGCTCGGGAGAAAATGAGATTTCCAAATTTCCCTGGGCGGCGCATTACGTTCCGGTGCCCCCGAAAGGTGAATCGCTCGCGCGCGAACTGTTCGAAGAGCTGGGCGTGTTCCGCGATGGCAAATGGGACGAGCGGGTGCTCTGCTTCGACCCGCAGGAGCGCCTGTTCATCAACGGACACTGGCAGGAGGGCATCGAACCCGAGGACGGCGCCACGCCCAAGGATCGCGCACAGTATCGCCGCTTCATGGAAAAGATCAATGAGTTTCGCGCAACGGGTCAATTCACGGTTCCCATGGAGCGCGGCGCGAAGCAATCACCCTTGGATCAAATATCCATGGCCGACTGGCTTTCGCAGCAGGGCTTCGATTCCGCGCCTCTGCGCTGGTACGTCAACTATGCTTGCCGCGATGACTACGGAGCGCTGGCCAAAGACACGTCTGCGTGGGCGGGCGTGCAATATTTTGCCTCGCGCGAGCCGGAGGAGAAAGGTCCGCTGACTTGGCCGGAAGGCAATGGCTGGATCGCGGCCCGATTGATCGAAAAGCTGAGGCGCTACTTGCGTACCGGCGGCGTTGTGTATCGTGTTGCGCGAAGCGGCAGCCAACTCCGCGTTCTTACCGAGCAGACCGAATATATCGCGGACGCCGTCATATGGGCCGCTCCAACATTTCTCGCGTCCTACATCATCGATGGTGCGCCGCGCGCGGAGGGATTTCAGTATTCACCGTGGCTCACCGCCAACCTGACGCTCGATCGCATTCCCGATCAAAAGAACGAGGAGCCGGCTTGGGATAACGTGATTTACGATTCACCGACACTTGGCTACGTGAATGCGACCCATATGAGCCTGGCAACGCACATCGATCGAACTGTTTGGACGTTTTATTGGTCGCTGGCGGAGCACACGCCGGAAGACGCGCGCCGCTTGTTGCTCGCCAAAGACTGGAATTATTGGAAAGAAGCGATCCTGAACGACCTTGCGCGCGCCCATCCCGACATCCGGCAGTGCGTGGCCCACATGGACATCATGCGCATCGGCCACGCCATGGCGCGACCATCACCCGGATTCCTGTTCTCGAAAGAAAGGGAACGATGGTTGAAACCGGCAGCCAACATTTTCTTCGCGAACTCAGATCTCAGTGGCTTCTCGATCTTTGAAGAGGCCCAATACCGTGGCGCGGAAGCAGCCCAGGGCGCTCTGCGCCTTATCGGCCGAGCATAATTGCGGCTTACAGGGCGCGCAACGGAATCCCGGAGGCAGTTACTTCGACATGGTCGTAATTCTGAGCTAGGAGGAATTCCTTCAATGAACTCTCGCCCACCTCGGGACGAGCGAAAGGCCCCTGCACGATTTTGCACACAGCGTCTCGGCTGAATTCCGTCTCAATATAAGGAATGAGGATCTTCCCATCCGAACCGATGCGAAATTGGACTGGAGCGTCATTCGTCCAAAAAAGCCGCCACTCTTCCTCTTCTCTGAACGCCGGATTCTTGAACTTGAAGGCGATTAGTGCGAACTCAGAGAATGCCTGTATCCAGAAGTTCACTTGGCTCGGACTGGTCGGCGAAATGCGCTCGCTTATGTCCTTGACTATCGCCAAGGGTTCGAGCAATGCCGTAAGCTGGTCTTTCTTGTCATAAATGATCCGAAACGGGTGGTTAGGCTGACCGGCGGCGCTTATTTTATGGAGATGATCCTTCTTAAATCCAATTGCAACACCCCCTCCAGACTTCCCGTACGCACGCCACTGACTTAATGAGTCCGGATTCCTGCTGAGACAAAACACATGAAACCGGAAACGTCTGATCGTGCGGATGAACTCGCTTGCCTCTCCATTTGGACCCCGTCGAAAAAGCATACGGAGCGCCTCGGGGATCTCGGATCCTGAGTCGAGACACTCCGAAACAATGTCGGCTCCGTATTCAACTTCAGATGCATCGTTGAGTAGGTAAACGCGCGAGGCCCGAAGCTTATTCGTTTCCAGAATCTTGCACGCCGACTCAAGAGAAGTGTAATGGTAGAGAACCTCGGGCTCCTCGTCGAGAGTTCCATCAGCGAGCGTTCGAGAAGCCGACATGTGCGCCTTCAACTCCTGGCACGCTTGCTCCACGCTCAGTGGTTCTGGGCCCGTCATCGTATCTTTGGATCAGCGCCGCGGCATCTCATCACCAACGCGAGGCCGCTCTCCGCCGCGCCGTTTCATAATGCGGTCAAAAGCTTTGAAGTCGGCGCGAGCCTTGCGCTCCTGAAAAAGGCGCGCTGTTTCGAGCGCGGAAACCTTTTCCGCAACAGCCGTGGCAACGAACTGGTTCATGCTGGTTCCTTCTTCCTTGCTGATCCGCTCGACGGCGTCCTTGAGCGACCGCGGCAGTCGCAACGGGTAAGTCTTGGTCTCGCTCATCGTTTCATCCTCATTATCGCCTCACGCGGGAGCAACAACTCCACGCCGAAGTACCCGGGAACCTTTCCAAAATCCCTCGCATTGAACGTCACAAGCGCGTCGGCCTCACCGTTGATGGCGGTTTCCAGCACCATTTCGTCGCAAGGATCGCGTAGCTGCGGCCGCCATAGAAAGTGCATCCTGACCGGCTGAGCCAAAGCGATGATCGCATCTATATACACCTTCACCTCATCCTCGTTGAGATCCGCCGCAAGCCAATGCTCCGGTCTGCTGCAAACCGCTTCGTATTCCAGCGCCAGAGCGACGCTGACCAATAATGTCACGCGACCCTGCCGAGCCAACCGGACAATCGCAGCCGACGCTCCCGCTGGGCTTCGCATCGCCGCTACCACTACATCGGTATCCAGGACGAGTCTCACATCACCAGTAATATGATATCGCAGATGATATCAATGATGTTCTAAGCCGTCACCGGCGGGCGGCGCTTGTGCCAGTCCGTGCGATCTTGAAATGTTTTGCCGATCGCGAGCAGCATATTTTCCGAGAACGGCGATCCCACCAGCTGCAGGCCCATCGGCATGCCATTTGCGAAACCACAAGGAAGCGACAGCGCCGGCAGCCCGGCCAGATTGCCGGCCGGAATCAGAGCTGTAAGTCCTGGCGTAGCGGGCGCGGGACGGTCGCTCGCACGACGATCTAGCGGCTGGGTGATCTTCGGCGCCGGATCGAAGCGTGTAGGAGCAACCAGCACATCCACCGTGGAAAGCAGATCGTGGAAGGCTTCTTGAATCAGCGCACGGATGCGCATAGCCTTCAAATAGTCCTTGGCGGGGATCTCCAGTCCGGCTTTAAGTCCGGCGATCTGGTGCTGATCGGCCAGTTGATCCACTTTGCCGCTCTTGATGAGAGGCTCGAAAATAGCAGAACCTTCGGACGATATGATAGTGTCGATAACAGCGCCAAAAGGGAACTCAGGCATTTTGGCTTCGGTGACTTGAACACCCAGAGACCGGATGGTTTCAAGAGCCTTGGCATAGTCTGCGCGCGCCGCCGGATCAACCCCCTCGTTGAAGTCGACCGGAGCGAAACCCACTCGGACGTCCTTCAGATCGCGCGCGAACTGCGGCGTATAGTAGAAGTTCTTCTTGGCGGATGAGGCATCGTCGTAATCGGCGCCGGCCATGGCTTCCAGCACCAGGCCGCAATCCTCCGCCGAACGGCAGATCGGTCCGATCTTGTCGAGCGTCCACGAGAGGGCCATCGCGCCATGCCGGGAGACCAATCCGTAGGTGGGGCGCAAACCCGTAACGCCGCAGAACGCGCTGGGCGCGAGAATGGACCCCGAGGTTTCCGATCCGAGCGCGTACGTAACCAGGCCCGCGGCAACCGCAATGGCCGAACCACTGGAAGAACCTCCGGACCAGCGCGTCTTATCCCAAGGATTCAAGCCTGGTCCTGTCAACGAAGCGCTTGCATAGCGATAGCTGGGACCGCCCGCCAATTCCACCATCGCGAGCTTGCCCGTCAGCAAACCACCGCGCTTTTGAAGGTTTTTCAGCACGCTGGCGGTATAATCGAAAACCTGATCCGCGTACGGCTGCGCGCCCCAAGTGGTGGGATATTTGGCGTACGCCAGCAGATCCTTGGCGCCAAATGGAATGCCCTGCAAGGGGCCGCGCTGACGGTCGCGCTTCAGGTCGCCGTCCACTTCTTTGGCGTCGCGAAGCGCGTTCTTGCGCAGGGAGAGCGCGAGTGCGTTGTAGCGCGGCCCCATGGTCTCCAGACGGTCGCAGAAAGCGCGCGCCAGTTCCACCGCGGAGAATTCCTTCTTCGTGAGTTTTTGATTGATTTCGGTAATGCCGGCGAAGAAAATGTCGTCCGAAATCATGGCGTTCGCTTAGGGCTTGAACGTTGTGGCCGGCTCGACGTCCATGGGTAGAGGAAATTTGTCGAGCTGATCGGCATTATCGCGGAGCTGCGCCCGCGAGGCTGTCAGCTCTTCGCCCGCGTTCGCTGGCAGCGCCGGAGCCGCCGTTGGAGCTTGGGGCCGAGCCAGCAGAACCGCCGATGTGGACAGCGCGGCGGCGAGTTCACGGCGAGTGAACCTACTCATAGACTCTAGTGTAGTTCAGGCATCAACAGGCAGGCGCAAGGGCCTCCAGTGCCGCCTTCTCCATAACGGACCGAGGGGCGGCGCCGCCGGTCCAGATCTCGAACTGTCGGCTGGCCTGTTCCAAGAACATCTGGAGGCCCGAGATCACCGTGGAACCTTGCGAAGCGGCGTGGCGCAAAAGCGTGGTCTCGAGCGGGTTGTACACCATGTCGAAGACCAACTCGGCAGGAATGGCGTCCGGGAAAAAACAGGCTTCGGGATGCGGGAACATTCCCAGCGGCGTGGCGTGGACCAGAGCGTCGAACTTGCGGCCGTTCATCTGTTCGCGCAGCAGGGACTCGGCGCCGCAGGCCCGGGCCAGCGATCGCACGCGGTCTGGATTCCGGCCCACGATGGAAACCTTCGCACCGCTGCCCACCAGCGCATAGGCCGCGCTGCGAGCGGCCCCCCCATTGCCGACCACCAGCACGGAAGATTTCGATAGACGCAGCTTGCGCGACAACGGAACGGTTACGGCATCGGCATCGGTGTTCGCGCCCCGCCACTTCCCCGCTTTTTTCCACACCGTGTTGACCGCGCCGATGCGCCGCGCCAGAGGATCGATCACGTCGAGATAACGGATAATCTTCTGCTTGTGCGGGATGGTAACGCTAAAACCGGCCACCGGCAGCGACTCAGCCAGGATGAAAAAATCCTTCAACTGAGCGGGCTGGACGAGAAACGGAAGATACACCGCGTCCAGACGACGGGCCTGAAAGGCGCGATTGTGTACCGCAGGCGAGATGGAGTGACGAACCGGATCGGCAATCACGCCATAGATCTTGGCCGCGCGCGAAAACTTCTCGGCGCGATAAAGATGGCGCAGCACGCGAGCGCTCACCTGGCCGGAAGCGGTGCCTTCGGAAGCATTCGGCGCGGCGTATGTAAACATCCCGCCCCAGGCCGTGGCGAGCACGCGCGTTGGAAATCCCGTTTCGCCCATCGCCAGAACAATGAGTGGTGTGCGCGGGTGCGATTTGGTGAGCGCCAGAATGCGCGAGTTATCGGATGGCTTACGGGCCGTCGTGACGATCTTATAACCGTCGGCGGCAATGCGCAACATGCGGCGTAACACCGTTTCCGGCGAGGGCGTGCCGTCGTAATTGTGGTACGAAAGCATCAGCTGTCCTTTTCCTCGCAGCCCTTCCAGGCGCGGGATGGCATTCTCGGCGCTTTCGATCTCGATGTCCACGGCGCGAGCTCCGGCGTCCAGCGCGGCGCCCAGAATGCGAATCTGATCCTCCACGCTGCCGTTGAATTTTCCGTGATTTTGATGGCGGCGGCAAGTGGCCAGAATGCAGCAATCGGGATGCGCGGCGAGAAACTTGCGGATGACGGCGATGCCCTGTTCGGGAGCAGGCAGGTAGTCGAGGCGAAATTCGAAAAAGGATTCTCCGGCGTTCGCTTCGCGGCGCGCGTTTTCCAGCAGCTTCTGTGCGTCGGGAAATCCCATGGCGATGCAGATCCGAGGTAGCGATGATGGATGCGACATGAGCGCGGGAGGAAACAGCATAACACAGGGGGCAGGGCCGGGATTTGGGACTGGGGATTAGGAATTTGGGATTGGGGATTGGCCGGACGCCGCGCTGAGATTCAATTCGGCCGGCGGCGCTTGGCGGTGGGGCCCACCGTGAGGCCCATATCGCGCAATTGCGCTTTAGCTTTGGCCGCGATGTCAGGATGGTCACTGACGTAACGTGTGTAAACGTCGCGAAACTCACGCGCCGCCGAATCGTTCCTGCCGAGCTTCATCAAGCACATCGCTTTCATGTAGTGCGCGTCTGCTGTTTTAGGGTTCTCTGGGAATACCTCGAGCACAGCGTCGAAAGCCGTAAGTGCGTTGCTGTAATCCGCTTTTCGATAGTCGATATCGGCGATGTAGTACTGCGCGTTCGGCGCAAGGTCGGTTTTGCCGAAATACTTCAAATAATCGCTGAACTCCTGAAAGGCGATGTCGTACTTGCCAGCCAACTGGTCGCTGTACGCACTGGTGTAAAGCGTGCCGGCTTGCAGACCTTGCGGAGGCCCGCCGACTGGAGCGCCGGCTCCATTAGAGGGCGAGAAGCCGGAATTAGCGTCTCCGGGCGGCGCAGTTCCGGTAGCCGGCGGAGGAGCCGCCGCGGGCGCGCGCACCGTGTTGATAAGATTCTCAAGGTCGGCGATCTTCGCGTCCAGCTTGCCCATGCGCGTATTCATGTCGAGCACGGATTCGCGCACGGCCCGGAAATCCTCCGACATCTGATCCAGCTTCTGGCCGACATTCGCCACTGGCCCGTTGAGATTCTGCTGTTGCTCTTTCATGGTTTCGTTGAAACGATTTTCCATGACGGCGACGGCCGTGTTGGTGCGGTTGACGCTATCCAGGGTCTGCTGCGTGAGGGTGAGGACGGCAGCGACCTTTTGATCCAGCGCACTTTGCAGGGTGCGCACCTGATCCTGCAGCAGGGCGACGTCGCGCTGCAGTTCCATAATCTCTTTGCTCGCCCCGAAGGCAAAAGGCGAAAGCGCAAAGAATGCAATGACGACACGAGAAACGCTCATAAACAACTCCTGTGTGCCGCGGGACGCCCGGAAGAACGCCCCGCGGTTCTATTTCAGCCTACTGCCCGGGCGACAAATGCGCGCGGCGGTTCTTCTGCCAGCATTGCTCATTGGCTTCGGTGCATTGCGGACGTTCTTTACCGTAGCTGATGGTTTTCAAGCGATCCGCCGGTACGCCCAATTGCACCAGGAAATCCTTGGCGGCGGTGGCGCGCCGATCGCCCAGCGCCAGGTTATACTCCGCCGACCCACGCTCATCGCAATGCCCTTCCACGACGACCGAGAAATTGGGATCGGTCTGGAAGATCTGTTTCAACAACGCGGCGTCTTTCGTAAGAGCGTCACGGCCGTCACCTCGGATTTCGCTCATGTCGTAATCGAAGAAGGCGTCCTGTCCCTGTTGCCCTAACAATTCGCTACTGTTTATTTGCGGGGCTCGAGGAGCGGGGGGCGGCGGAGGCGGTGCACTCGACACTTCCACGGTAACCGAGCGCGAGTCCATACCACCGGGGCCGCGCACGGTCAGCATATAGCTGGTGCTGGTCCTGGGGAAAACCTGCCGCTGTCCAGTGCTCTGCACCGCGCCCACGCCATGATCGATGGACATGTCGGTAGCGCCGGTGATGGACCACCGCAAAGTAGAAGATTGGCCGGCCTCAACAGTAGAAGGCTCGGCGGTGAAACTGTTGATCACGGGCGCCGCGGCCGTTGGCGTAGGCGCTGGTTGCTGCGTTGGAGGCGGCGGGGGCGGAGGCGGCGGGACTTTCTTCTTGCAACCCACAGCGAACAACACCAGCGCCGACAGCAGCAGGAGCATGCCGGCCTTGGACGCGTGCAATCTCGAACTATCGCTCATCCTGAAATCTCCTCTTCTTAGTCTCTCTTTTTCTTCTTAGTCTCTCTGGGGGCCTTCGTTTTATTGTGTTGCTTTACTCCAAACCGGTTTCTCGTTGTTCCCTTGCGTGGTGAGCTGCTGAACCTCGCCGCCGTTGGCCAGCGCGGTATAAATCTGCGTTTTTCCCCCACGCGTAGAGGAAAACACGATGTGAACGCCATCGGGAGCCCAGCTCGGATTTTCGTTTCGCCCCGCGCCATGGGTCAGCTGCACCACATCGCGGCTAGCCACGTCCATAACGAAGATATTGAAATTTCCCGGCTCGAATCCACGAGTCCATGCAAATGCGATGTGCTGGCCGTCGGGGCTCCATGCCGGGTTCACTGCGTCACCCTCCCCGGTAGTCAAGCGGCTCACATCTGTTCCGTCAATATTCATTCTATATATTTGCGGTGTGCCGCCGCGCCCTGAAACAAAGACCAGATCCATGCCGGTGCGGGGATTTACCTTAGGCTCCACTTCCAAAGAGCCTGAGTGAGTGATGCGATGCAGATCGCCGCCATCCAGATCGGTCTCATAGATCTGCGAGAAGCCGCCGTTCGCGGTGGAGTAAATCAGTAAGTGGCGGCTATCCGGCAGAAAGTCGGACGCCGCGTTCATGGATGCCTGTTGATTATAGTAGACCTGCTTGCGTCCGGTTTCCACAGAATGGATGTAAATTTGGGGCTGTCCGAGATTTTGCGTCTCCTTGCCGAATAGCGACGCGTTCGCATTTCTTGAAGAGGGCAGCACAGGGTAAGTGGTGAAGGCGATCTTAGTGCCGTCCGGAGAAATCGCGGGAAAGGTTGTAATGGACCGGTAATTAGTGAATTGCTTCTGGTCGGAGCCGTCGTAATTCATGGACCAGATCTCTTTGTGGCCGCTGCGATCGGAAACGAAATAGATCCTGGTTCCGATCAGGCTGGTGGCGCCGAACTGCTTCAGGATGTCGGCGGCGAATTCCTGCGCCACTTTGCGCGATCCGGCTTCGTCGAGCGAGCCCAGATAAACTTTGGCGATCAGTTGCGCGGAGCTGGGATTGGCCTGGCGGACGTCGAAGAGAAATCCGTAGAGCACAATCTGATTATTCTGCGTAGCGGTATAGCCGAAAGCGAGGTAATTGGCGTTGGGCGGCGGTCCCGACCAGTCGGCGAAGGAAGGGCCGCCCTGCCGGAAGTCGGACGGCTGTTGTGGAACCTGCACCGGGTAAAGCGTCTTGGGGATCATCTTCAACTGGCCGGAGCTACTCAGGTCGTTGAAGAGCGTGCTGTTGAAGACGCTCATGAACTTCTGCGCGTCGCCAGTACCACGAAAGTCGGGCACTGCGATGGACGGCTTTTCGCCGGTCTTTACGACCGGTGCGTTGATCTGCTGGGCGCCGGCGAAAGCGGCGACGCCGAGGAGGACTGAGCTAAGAAAAGTAATTCGTTTCATCGCTGTAGTTGAAATCGGAGTTCCACTTCTGCTTGACTGCTGCTGTAGTTGGGCGGAAGCGGAGGAAACGGACCCGCATCCATGACGGCGCGAAGGGCTGAGTAGTCCAGCGTGCTGTTGCCGCTGCGTTGCGCGATTTGCGGATTCCGAACGGATCCGTCTCGCATAATGTCGAAGGTGATCACGGCCATCGGGAGCTGCATGCCCGCGAGGCCGGTGGTCTGCCATTTCTGCGTGACGCGTTGCACCACCAAGTCGGCATAAGCGCCGAACTGATTTCCGAACGCACTGTTGACTCCCACCCCCGCACCGCCCGAGCCGGGCTTTTCAAACATCGGAGAAACCGCAGCCGGCGCCTCCCTGCTGAACACCTGGTTTGGTGCTGGCGCCTCCGGGCGGTAACGCTGCGGCGCTTCCGGCCGGGGCTGCTTCTTGGCCAGCCGGCTCTTTAGAGGGATGGCGTCTTCATCGGGGACTTTGACCTGCTTCTTCGGCTCGGGCTTGGGCGCTTGCGGAACTTGGGACTCGGTATCGTTCGCCACCGGATTAATTTTGCCCGCGCGCGAAGGGAGCGGAATAGTTTTCACCGAGTTGATCGCTACCGCCGTGCCGGCACTGGTGTTCGCGGATCCCCATACTTCATGCGAGTGCTTAAACGTGAGGGTCGAAACAATCAGCGCCGCCGCGATGGCTGCGTGCAGCAGCACGGATTGGACGAAGGGGCCGCCCAGCGATTCTTGCTGATCCAGGATGTCGGCGTGTGGCTGCATAGATCCTTATCGGCGCTTGTCGGACAGATCTTCCGGCTGCGTCACTACGCTCACCGCCAGCTTGGCTTGGCCGAGCGTGGCAATCACTTGCGCGATCGGATCGAAGGGCGTACGCCGGTCGGCTCGCAAGTAGACCGAAGAAGCATTACGAAAGCGTTTGTGAATCTCTGAGGCCAGCAAGTTGATGTTCACCGGCTTGTCATTCAAATACGACGCGCCATCCTTGCTGATGGAAACTACAGGAAGGTCCTGGACGTTCTCCTTCACCGGCCTCACCTTGGGAACCTCCACCTGCAAACCGAAGTCCATCACGTGCGCCGTCAGCATGAAGATAATCAACAAAACCAGAACAACATCCACCAAAGGCACGATGTTGATCTCGGCGAGCGCGGGATTGCCGCGAAAGCGTCCCCGCCCGAGTCCGCTGGAACTGTTCATTGAAAATGCCATGTTTAGCGCTCCAGGCTCCGTTCAGTCAGGTTCAGGAACTCGAGCATGAAGTCTTCCATGCGCGCGGCGAATTCCTTGATGGCGCTGCCAAAAATGTTGTAGAAAATGTACGCGGGGATGGCGGCAAAAAGCCCCATGGCCGTGGTAATGAGCGCTTCGGAGATGCCGGGAGCAACGGCCCTCAGGCTGGCCGCGCCTGCTGTGCCCAATTGCTGGAACGCGTCGATGATGCCCCAGACCGTGCCGAACAGTCCTATAAACGGCGACACACCTGCGGTGGTTGCAAGAATGCTCATGTTGCGTTCCAGGCGCGTCAGCTCTTCGCTCATCCCCAACTGCAGCGTACGCTCCAAGGACAACGGATTGGTGACGCTGCCGCGCGATTTCATCTGGCGCGCCACCTCGCTGTATCCGAAGTCGAAGACCGCCACCAGCGGTGAGCGGCGGAATTGTTCGCTTGCGGCGGCGATGGTGTCGAGCGCCGGAGCTTTGCGGAAGGCCCGCAGAAACGAGCGGTTGGCGGATCGCGCACGCCGGAACGCGGCCCACTTGGAAAGAATGACGGCCCAAGAGGTCAGCGAGAAGCCGAGCAGGATTACCATAACCGCTTTTGGCAAGGGACCGGAGCTTTGCACCAGGTCCCAAACTTCCATTTGCAGGAATAGGCCGCTTACGCACGAAAGTATCAACCAAGCTCCTTCCGGCTCAACGCAACACCCCTGAAACTATGATATCGCGCCGCCGCTATTTCTTGATGCCGCAAAAAACAGAACCACCCCGTTCTGTTTTACAGATCGCTCTGCTTAACAGTATGACGCAAACTGCCGCGAATAGACAGATCGCCCCTTCGTTAGACGGACCGAAACCTCGTATAATTTCATCGAGTGTTGCTGGAACTGGTTGTCGAAAACTACGCCGTAGTGGAACGCGTCCGTGTGAGGTTTCACGCCGGCTTGAACCTGCTGACGGGCGAGACCGGGAGCGGCAAATCCATTGTGGTGGATGCACTTGGACTGGTTTTAGGGTGGCGGGCCTCGGCCGGCATGGTGCGTTCGGAGACCGAGCGGACGCGCGTGGCGGCCATTTTTGAAGCTCCCACCGACAGCGGGCTGCGGAACCTTTTGGAACAGGCTGGCGCGCCGGTGGAAGATGGCGAGTTGCTCATTGAGCGCGAGGTTCTGGCCGAGGGCAAGTCGCGGGCGTTTCTCGGAAATCGGCCTGTAACAATGGCTCTATTGCGCGAGATCGCGCCGTTTCTCGCCGACATTCATGGGCAGCACGAACAGCAACAGCTGTTTTCGAGCGAAGCGCAGTTACTGTCTCTGGATGGCTTCGCCGGATTGGACCGGCAGCGTGAGGAAGTGGATGGCTTGTTCCGGCGCTGGAAAAGCATCGAAGGCGAGCTTGAGGAGCTGAATCGCTCGGAACAGGAAAAGCTTCGCATGGCGGATCTGTGGAGCTTCCAGCGTAAGGAAATCGACGCGGCGGCGCTATGGCCGGGCGAGGACGCGCAACTGGAACAAGAGCGAGTGGTGCTGCGCAACGTCGCAAAGCTCCAGGAGAACGCCAATGCAGCCTACGCGGCGTTGTATGAAGAGCAGGTAAGCGTTTCGACGCAGCTTCGCACCGCGCTGAAGAAAGTGGAGGAATTGGCCAAAATCGACGCCAGCATGCAGCGTGTGGTGGAGACGCTAAAAAGCGCCGCCATCGGCGTGGACGACGCCTCCGATTCGATTCGCGATTATCTGGACACGCTGGAGGCAGATCCGAAGCGGCTGGATGAAATCGAGTCCCGTATGGCCCTGATGGAACGTCTCAAACGGAAGTACGGGCCGAGCCTCCCGGACGTATTGGCGTTTTTGGAGGACGTTCGAACCAAGATGGAAGCCATCGAAACAGCGGGCGAGCGCAAAGCCAAGCTGGAGCAGGACCTCGCGCAGGCTAGCGCGGCGTATGGGGAGCGCGCCGCGGCGTTGACCGGCGCACGAAATGCGGCGGCGGAGAAACTGGCGAAGAAAGTGGAGACCGAACTGGATTCGCTGGCGCTTGAAAGCGCGGTGTTTCGGATCGAGGTAAGGGAAGCGAACTGGACCGGGAACGGCGCGGATCGCGTGGAGTTTTTGATTTCGGCGAACGCGGGCGAAGAGCCCAAACCGCTCGATAAAGTGGCGTCGGGCGGCGAGCTTTCGCGCATCGCGCTGGCGCTGAAAACTTCGCTGGGCTATTCAGGAAGCCAACCGCGCGGGAACGGTGTGCAGCGGACTCTGGTCTTCGACGAGATCGATACCGGCATCGGCGGCGGCGTGGCGGAGGCGGTAGGGCGCAGACTGAAGAAGCTTTCTGGGTCGAATCAAGTGTTATGCGTGACGCACCTGGCGCAAGTGGCCGGGTTCGCCGATCATCACTATGCGGTGGAGAAACGCGAAGTGAAAGGCCGCACAGTGGCCGAGATCGAAGAGTTGACGGGCGATGCGCGGACCAGGGAAATCGGGCGCATGCTGTCGGGCCAGAAGGTGACACCGGAAGCGCTGAAGCATGCCGAGCAGTTGATTCGTTTGGGCGCGGCAAGCCGGTGAACTTGCGGTTGCGGTCGGCGGAGTGGCTGCTGGTAATCTATTTCGGCTATGTGGCGGCAATCGCACCGCGCTTTCCACTCCAGCCGCAAATCGCGTGGCGGCCTTTCCTGGTGGAATTGCTGGTCTGCGCCTTATTCCTGGCGCTGGCATACGGCGAATCGCGCGAGCACTCCGAGATATTCAGCATCGTGCGGGACTGGGTTACGGTGGCCCTGCTCCTGTTGGCGTATCGCGAGATGGATTGGTTCTCCTCCACACCGCACACTTTCGATCTGGAATTGCGCTGGGTGGAATGGGACCGGACCATCCTCCATCGATGGGCATTGCAGCGGGCGATAGAGGCCTTGGGATATCTGGGGCCGGCGATGCTGGAGCTTTGCTATGCCCTGGTTTACGCCATAGCTCCGTTCCTGGTGGCTGTTTTGTACTTCCAGCGCCGCCGCGAGCGCGTAAACGGCGCGCTCTTTTTGTATTTGTTGGGAACGCTGCTCGCCTACGCGCTGTTTCCGTACTTTCCTTCGGATCCGCCGCGCGTCGCGTTTGGAGGAACCGACATGCCGAACGTCATAACGGCGCTGCGCGAACTGAATTTGTGGCTGGTGGGAAACTACGGCATTCACTCCAGCGTGTTTCCGAGCGCGCACGTATCGTCGGCTTTTTCGGCCGCCTGGGCGTTTTTCGCTTTTCTACCGGAGCGCAAGCGCTACGGTTGGGGAATGCTGGCCTATGCCGTGGGCGTCGCGGTAGCTACCTATACGGGCGCTACCACTATGCAGCGGACGTTGGGGCGGGAATCGCCATCAGCCTGGTTCCCGCCTTTACGATTCTTCTGGCTCGCCGCCTTCGTGTTCGCGGCCTTCTTGAACTGCCTTGAGGCGCTCTTCGCGGCGCTTGGCGCGCTCGGCGGCGCGCTTGACTAGTTCGGTGCCCACCAGTTCCAGTTTGGCGAGCTCGGCGCCATCACCCTTGCGCCAACCCAAGCGCACGATGCGGGTATAGCCGCCGTTGCGCTGTCCGAACTTGGTACCAAGCTTGTCGAATAGCTTCTGGACGGAAGCAGGGGTCCGGAGGAAAGCAGCGGCCTGGCGGCGCGAATGCAGCGTGTCTTCCTTGGCCAGGGTGATCATCTTATCCACCAAAGGCCGCACGGCCTTCGCCTTGGGAACGGTGGTGATGACGAAATCGCTTTCAATGACGCTGGTAACCAGGCCGCGTAGCAGCGAATTCCGCGCAGCGACGTTGCGTTTGAGTTTAAATCCGGATACCCCGTGTTTCATGACTACTCAGCCACCTCGTCCAATTCCGCCAGATCGTCTACCCCACCGAAGTGCGGCAACGAAGGCGGCGGCGCCACCAGACGGCCCTGCGCATCGAACTTCATGCCGAAGGTCAGGGCCAGGTTGGAGAGGATTTCCTTGATCTCGTTGAGCGATTTGCGCCCGAAGTTCTTGGTGCGCAGCATTTCGGCTTCGGTCTTCTGCACCAGGTCGCCGATGGTTTGGATGTTGGCGTTCTTGAGGCAGTTGTAGGAGCGAACGCTCAGCTCTAGTTCCTCGACGGAACGGTTGAGCACTTCGTTCATCTGGCTGGCGCCGCGCTCGGCGGGCTCTTCGGCCGTCTCGGGCAATTCTTCGAAGTTGATGAAGATCGCCATATGGTCCTTCAGCAGCTTGGCGGCCTGGCCGATGGCGTCCTGCGGTGAGATGGCGCCATTGGTCCAAACTTCGAGCGTCAGCTTGTCGTAATCGGTCATCTGTCCTAAGCGAGCCGCTTCGACGGCGAAGTTCACTTTGCGCACGGGCGAATGAACCGAGTCGATCGGGATGTAGCCCAAGGCCAAGTCTTCATCGTAGTTGCGGTCGGCAGCCACGTAGCCACGGCCGGTCTTGAGCCGCATTTCGATGTTGAGCTTGCCGCCCTCGCCGATCGTAGCGATGGGCAGGTTGCGATCCAGCACTTCGACGTCGGCATCGGTCTCGATCTGGCCGCTGAGCACTTGGCCGGGACGGTCTATACGGAGCCGCGCGATGCGGATTCCTTCCCCGCTCATCTTGAACGGCACTTGCTTCAGGTTCAGGATGATGTCGGTGGCGTCTTCCACCACACCCGGAATCGGGCTGAATTCGTGAGCCACGCCTTCGATCCGGATAGAGGTGATGGCGGCGCCTTCAATGGAGCTGAGCAGGACGCGGCGCAGGCCCGTGCCGATGGTGGCTCCAAAACCGCGCTCGAATGGCTGGGCAGTGAACATGCCGTAGCGTTCGGTGAGAGTTTCCGTGTTGGCGATGAGCCTTTTCGGCTTTTGAAAACCTTTAAACATAAGTCAGTTTCCTCAATTCTTTCTTCTCGATCCCTGGCTTGGCCGCGCTGGCGCGCCAACAAGGGTCGGCTACTTCGAATATAATTCCACGATCAACTGCTCATTGAGCTGGATCTGGACGAGTTCTTCTCTCTTGGGCTGTGCGATCATCCGGCCCTTAAGATTATCGCGGTCTACTTCGAGCCAATTGGGCGACGGCGCGTGCGCGGTGGCGTCGCGGGCAGCCAGAATGGTGGGATTTTCCTTGCTCTTCTCGCGAATTTCGATGACGTCGTTCACCCGGACTTCAAACGATGGGATGTTGACTTTGTGGCCATTCACCAGCAGATGACCGTGGCGAACCAACTGGCGCGCCTGGCTGCGGCTGGTTCCAAGGCCCATGCGATAGACCACGTTGTCGAGCCGCCGCTCGAGCGAATTCAGCATGTTGTCGCCGGTGACGCCCTTGGTGCGGAAGGCGCGCTCGAAGAGATTGCGGAATTGGCCTTCCATCAGACCGTAGTAGCGGCGGGCCTTCTGTTTCTCGCGCAACTGGAGGCCGTAGCCGACAATTTTCGGCTTGCGATCCTTGCCGTGCTGGCCGGGAGCGAAGTTACGCTTTTCGATGGCGCACTTCTCGGTGTGGCAGCGCTCGCCTTTTAGAAATAACTTCATGCCCTCGCGCCGACAGAGCCGGCAAACGGGGCCATTGTATCTTGCCATTCCTTCTTTACCTTTCCTACTCTAAAGGTGCAGTTTACGGCCAACCGGCCTTCGTCCTGCTTACTTTACCAAAAACTTCCGCTCCCTCTGGTCGCGGCTCAGTTATACTCGGCGGCGTTTCGGTGGCCGGCAGCCGTTGTGCGGGATCGGGGTGCGATCCTTAATTGATTTAACTTCGATTCCTACGGTGGCCAGCGCTCGCACAGCCGATTCACGGCCGGCGCCGGGTCCCGAGACTCGAACTTCCACCGACCGGACCCCATATTCCTTGGCTTTATTGGCGGCCGTCAGCGACGCCTGCTGCGCTGCAAAGGGCGTGCCCTTGCGCGAGCCTCGAAATCCGAGCGAACCCGAACTCGACCAGGCTAGAACATTGCCCACCAGATCGGTAAAAGTCACGATGGTGTTGTTGAACGAAGCCTGGACATGCACCAGGCCGTTGGACACCACCTTCTTTTCTTTCTTCTTGAAGGTCTTCTTCTTGGTCGATTTTACAGGTGCTTTTGCCATGGGTTGTCCTTAGGTCTTGCCGGTCGCCTTCTTCTTGTTGGCGACGGTTCCGCGGCGAGGTCCTTTCCGCGTGCGAGCGTTGGTGTGGGTGCGCTGTCCCCGCACCGGCAGGCCCCGGCGATGCCGCAACCCGCGATAGGAACCCATTTCGATGAGGCGCTTGATGTTCATCGAAAGTTCCTTGCGCAGATCGCCTTCCACCGATCCCTCGTTCTCGATCAGGGTTCGGACGCGGTTGATTTCGTCTTCGGTCAGATCGGAAACCTTCTTGGTGGCGTCCACGTTCGCCCGATGCAGCAGCGAGAGCGCTCGGGTGCGCCCAATCCCGTAGATATACGTCAGACCGATCGCGGCCCGCTTCTTGGCTGGTAAATCGACACCTGCAATACGCGCCATATGATTCCTCTTATCCCTGCCGCTGCTTATGCTTCGGATTGGTGCAGATGACCCGCACCACACCCTCGCGGTGGATCACCTTGCATTTGTCGCACATCTTTTTGACGGACGCTCGAACTTTCATGTTTTCTCCAGCAATCGAACAATTCTTCCACGGCCGGGATCGTGAGGCGACAACTCCACCTGCACCCGATCGCCTGGCCGAACTCTGACAAAATTCGTCTTCGCCGCCCCAGCCGCATGCGCCAGAACCACGGCTTCGTTTTCCAGCTTCACTTTCACTACCGCGCTCGGCAGCAACTCCACCACCACCGCATTTACCGCCGTCACGGCCGCGTTAAAACCCACGGACCGTTAGACGTCACAGCCACGCAATGCTCAAAATGCGCCGACAGCGAATGATCCTTGGTAACCGCCGTCCACTTGTCGGACAAAACGCGCATGTCCGGAGCGCCGGCATTGACCATCGGCTCAATGGCCAACACCATGCCCTCTTTCAACCTCGGATTTTCATTGCGGCGATCCACGTAATTGGGGACTTGCGGCTCTTCATGCAGCTTGGTGCCGATGCCGTGCCCCACCATCTCGCGAACCACCGAGAATCCGTTTCCCACCACGTGCTGCTCCACCGTTCCGCAAATGTCGAACAGCCGGTTGCCCGGCCGCACCTTGTCGATCGCCAATTCCAGGGATTCCCTGGTCACTTCCAGCAGCTTCTTCACCGAGTCGTTAATCTCGCCCACCGGAACCGTGATTGCCGAATCGCCGAAATAGCCATTCAACTGCACGCCCGTGTCAATCGAAACGATGTCGCCCTTCTTCAATTTCGTCTTCGCCGACGGCATCCCATGCACGATCTGATCGTTCACCGATGTGCACAGCACGTACGGATACTTGCTGCCCGCCGACGGCGTGTAATAACCCTTGAAGGCCGGCCTCGCGCCCGCGTCCTTCATCATCTTCTCCGCCGCAACTTCCAGATCCTGGGTGGTGACGCCCTCGTCGACCATTTTCGAAAGATCCTGCAGGATCTGCCAGACCAGCATGCCGCTTTTGCGCATCTGGTCCAACTCGTTGCGGTTCTTACGGATAATCATCTCCAACGATCGCCACTTCCGTAACTGGGCACACACCAGCCCTCTCCACGGAAACGACTGATAAATCCATTATAGTGCAAAATCATGCGTTTAGGACACGCGTCTTTAGGACACACTACTACGGCGCCCCCGAATCCGGCCGGCGCGTGGGGTAAAGCCCTCATAATGCCGCATGATCAACTGAGCTTCCACCTGGTTCACCGTATCCATCGCAACACCCACCACGATCAGCAGCGACGTGCCGCCGAAGAAGAAGTTCACATTCAGGCCGTCCAGCAGCCAGCGCGGGAAGTAGTTATCGATAAAATTGCCGATCAGCGGCAAGCGCTGCAATTTGATGCCGGCGATCATGATCTGAGGAATCAGCGACAGCACCGAAAGGTACAAGCCGCCCACCACCGTGATCTTGGTCAGAATCTTGTTCATGTAGTCGGCGGTATTCTTGCCGGGACGAATGCCGGGAATGAATCCGCCGTATTTGCGCATGTTGTCCGCCGCTTCGTTGGGATTGAAGATGATGGACACATAGAAGAAGCAGAAGAAAATGATCAGCACGCAGAACAGCAAATAATACAGCGGTTGGTTGCCGCCGATGGAGTCGAGCATTCCACTCAGGATGGGGCTGTTCTTTACGAACTGGGAACTGGCGATGGTCTGCGGGAAGGCCAGCAGCGAGGAGGCGAAGATCACCGGGATCACACCGCCCGCATTTACTTTCAGCGGGAGATGCGTGGATTGCCCGCCCATCATTTTACGGCCTTGAATGCGCTTGGCGTACTGAACCGGGATACGGCGTTCGCCGCGTTCGACCAATACAATGAACGCGACCACGGCGACCATGACGGCCAGAATGATGATCAGATGGATCGGCGTCCAGTCGCGAACCTTGAACACGTGATCGTAGATGTTTTGGATGGCTCGCGGGAGTCCGACCACGATTCCGGTAAAGATCAGCAGCGACATGCCGTTGCCGATGCCCCGCTCGGTAATCTGCTCGCCCAGCCACATGACAAAAGTGGTTCCGGCGGTGAGCGTGATGATGGTCATCGAGATGAAGCTGAAGCCCGGATTCATCACAAAGCCGCCGCCCGATTTCTGCAGCGCCAAGGCGATACCGAAGGATTGCACCAGGGCCAGGATGATGGTGAGATAGCGGGTCCACTGCGTGATCTTACGGCGCCCCAACTCGCCTTCCTTCTGGAGTTTCTCCAGGGTGGGAACCACCACCTGCAGCAACTGCAGAATGATGGACGCGGTGATGTAGGGCATGATGCCCAGGGCGAAAATGGTCAGACGGCGTAAATTGCCGCCACTGAACATATCCATGAATCCGAAGATTCCACCGGCGTTCTGTTGGAAATATTCCTGCAGCCGGTTAAAGTCGACTCCCGGAGTCGGAATGTGCCCGCCAAACCGGTACACGGCCAATAAACCCAGCGTGAAGAAGATGCGCTTCCGCAGGTCCGGAATCCGGAACATATTGGCGATAGTGTCGAAGAACTTCATCTTTTTCCTGCCTCGATCGGATCGAGGACCTACTCGCTTCCGATCACGTTTCCACTGCCGCCGGCCTTCTGGATCTTATCCAGAGCCGATTTCGAAAACACGTGCGCCCGCACGTCAATCTGGCGGGTGATGTCGCCCGAGCCAAGCACCTTAAGCCCGGCGCCGAGTTTCTTGATTACGCCGAGTTCCAGCAACCGCGCCGCATCGAACGTATTGCCTTCCAGTTGTTCCAGCCGCCCCACATTTACGATGGCATATTCTTTCTTGAAAATGTTGGTGAACCCGCGCTTGGGCAAACGCCGGTGCAGCGGCATCTGGCCGCCCTCGAAACCTCGCATGATGCTGTAGCCGGAAATGGATCGCGCGCCTTTAGCGCCGCGGCCGGAAAACTTGCCGCGTCCAGTGCCCATGCCCTGTCCAATGCGCTGCTTCTTTTGCTTTTGCCCTTTCGGCGGGCGAAGATCGCTGAGATTCATGATTATTCCTTAGTCCGACTCCCTGACGGTCGCGGCTCGGTCGGTCGCGGTTCAGTCCTTTACGATAGCCAGCAGATGCGGGATCTTGGCCACCATGCCGCGGAATACGGCATCGTCGGGCCGCACCACGATGCGGTTCATTTTCTTCAAACCGAGCGACCGCACGATCGCTTTGTGCTTCTCCGGACAGCAGATCACGCTGCGGATCAACTTGATCTTAATAGTGCCGCCGGCCATGCTAGCTCACCTTCTCCTGCGCCAGGCCGCGCATTTCGGATGTCTGCGCCCGGTCGCGCAGTTGTTCCAGCGCGTTGATGGTGGCTTTGACGACGTTATGCGGATTGCGCGAGCCGAGGGATTTCGTGAGCACGTTGGTGATGCCGACCGCTTGAATCACCGCGCGCACGGGACCGCCGGCGATGACGCCCGTTCCTTCCGGGGCCGGCTTCAACAGCACCAGGCCGCTGCCGAATCGTCCCAGCACCATATGCAGAATGGTGGTTTCGAGCACATTCACCTTGCGCAGATTCTTTTTCGCCGCCTCAATGCCCTTCTTGATGGCGGCCGGAACCTCCTTGGCCTTGCCGGTGCCGAAGCCGACGATCTTTGCCCCGGGATCGCCAATGACAACCAGAGCCGAAAAGCTCAGGTTCTTGCCGCCTTTGACCACTTTCGTGACGCGATTGATCGAGACCACATTCTCCTTGAGGTTCAAGGTGTTGGCATCGATCCGTTTCGCCGTGGGTATTGCCGCCATGATTAAAACTCCAATCCTGCTGCTCGCGCGGCATCCGCCAGGGCCTTGACGCGCCCGTGATAAAGATAGCCTCCGCGATCGAACACAACTTTGCCGATGCCCTTGGTCTTGGCGCGTTCGGCGATCAGTTTGCCGACTTCTTTGGCGCCCGCCAGATTGCCGCCCACCACGCTCGAGTTCTTTTCGCCCGAAGACGCGGCGGCCAGCGTGCGGCCCTGCTTGTCGTCGATCACTTGGGCGTAAATGTGTTTCAGGCTGCGGAACACGGCCAGACGCGGCCGCTCCTGGCTGCCCTTCAGTTTCAGGCGCGTGCGCGTATGAATGCGAACGCGAACGTCGTTCTTGGAAGATTTCGCCATTTACTTCGCTCCTGCGCCCGCGGTCTTGCCGGCCTTCTTGCGGAGCGCTTCACCGGTGTAGCGGACGCCTTTGTTCTTGTAGGGATCGGGCGGACGGAGCGCGCGGATGTTGGCCGCCACCTGTCCCACCATTTGCTTGTCGTAGCCGCTGAGAACCAGATGCGTCTGCTTGTCGATCTTTAGATCCACGCCATCCGGCAATAGCAGTTCGATGGGGTGCGAATAGCCCAGCGTAAACGTCGCGATCTTACCTTTCACGTCGGCGCGATAGCCGGTGCCGGTGATGTCGAGCTCGCGCGTGAAGCCTGTGGAAACACCTTGTACGGCGGCGGCGGCCAGAGCGCGGGTCAGCCCATGCAGCGCGGCGCGCTGATCGGAGTCGCGCCGAAACTCGAGATTGCCATCCGATTGATGTGCTTCAATCCCGTCCGGCATCGGCACATTGAGCTTGCCCTTGGGACCTTCCACCAGCAGCTCTTTGCCCATCGTGATCTTGACACCCTTGGGCAGCGGAATTATTTTTTTGCCTACTCGCGACATAGTTTACCTGACTTCCTTAACCAAGGTCACCACAACTGGCAGAGCACTTCGCCGCCAACGCGTTCCTTGCGCGCCGAGCTGCCAGTCATCACGCCTCGCGCCGTGGTCAAAATATTGATGCCGAGACCGCCCAGCACCTTGGGAACTTCCTGACTGCCCACATAGACGCGGCATCCGGGACGCGATACCCGCTCGATCCGCGAGATCACCGGCACGTTGCCGGGCGTGTACTTCAGATAAATGCGGATGCTGCGTTTGGCGCCCTCTTCGGCCACCTTGAAGTTGACGATAAAGCCTTCTTCCTTCAAGATGCGCGCGATCTCCATTTTGAGCTTGGAGGCAGGCACGTCCACTTTGGGATGGCGCGCCGACTGCGCGTTGCGAATGCGCGTCAGCATGTCGGCGATGGGATCGGTGATGGCCATGTTTCTA
>Ga0182024_10003644_pt1 | contig 36413 bp, 34 predicted proteins | sample P32metaG_FD_120480 | JGI IMG/M metagenome (GOLD analysis project Ga0182024, IMG submission 120480) | Permafrost microbial communities from Stordalen Mire, Sweden - P3-2 metaG (Illumina Assembly) | ecosystem: Environmental > Terrestrial > Soil > Wetlands > Permafrost | place: Sweden: Stordalen...
GGTTCTTTGTCGCATCGAGAGCGAAGACTCACTGTGATGGTCATCATGAAACGGTCGATTGGCCGTGGCGGGGGTGCGCTCGAACTCCCGATTTAATGCCAGCGACCGATGTACCAGCGAAGGCCGCTGGCTAGAGCCCTGCGCGCACCGCACGACCGTTCGATGCGACGGTCATCCCGCTGGTGAACGATGCGACGCGCGCCGAGCTGGCGTCCTACCCGCAGCGGGCCGACGCCAAGGCGATCGCCATTGCGGCCGACAGCTGGGCGTATCCTTCGGCGCCTCCGACATCGACAGCGCCAAGCGGGAGGCGCTCGAACGCTGCCGCACCCGGAGCAAGAACAGCAGGGTGTGCCGCATCTACGCGACCGGCGTGGACGTGGTCTGGAAAGCCGGCGCCCTGCTGGTGCCGTTGCCGGCCGATATCCACAGCGAGCCGCTCGACGTGCCTATGACAGCCGACGCGATACCCATCGCCAACGACCAGGACCGTCAGCACATCGAGGATTATCTCAAGCATCCCGACCACAAGGCCTATGCGGTCAAGTCGATGCCGCCCATCGCCAGCTTTCCTGGGAGCGGTTGGAATACCAGCAGCGAAGCGGTCCGCATGGTGATCGAGCGGTGCGCCGACTGGTACCAGGCGCCCTGCCTGCTCATCTCCGTCGACGGCATGCTGACGCTGCAAATTCCGAAATCGTGGCGCATCATCGGTCTGTTCATGCTCACGACCGACCCGCAGATGACCAATCAGGACAAGCAGCGCGTCGGCGAGGTCTATCGGGAGAAGGAGTGGCGCGCGCTGGCGCGCGGCGCCGGCGGCTGGTATCCGGTCGCCGATGCGCCCTCCGAAGCCGCCGCCGTCGACGGCGCGCTCGGCGCGTGCGCCGCGCACGATCGCGACTGCCAGCTCTATGCGATCGGCAATTTCCGCGTGGCCGACCAGTAGCGGCGCGCGGCCGGCGCGCTTGCGGCCGCAGCCGCCGCGTCAGCGCTTGAGATGCGCCTTCTCCAGCATGACGTGGATGCCTTTGGCGCCGTTGACCACCTGGGTGACGCGCAGGTCGGCGGCGAGGCTGCACAGCGTATAGGCGTCCTCGCGCGAAATCCCGGTGCGCGCGCAAATGAGCTTGATCATGTCGCGCAGCGCGATCACCACGGCATCGTCAAGGTCGGGATCGAACGCCATGGTCATGACATGGGTCGGCGTCTCGGCCATCGGCCATTCGAGCGTCATGTCGGCGCGCACGTGCAGCTCGAAGGTGCCGATGAGGCCGGTCTCGATCGCCGTGATGCAGACTTCGCCGTCGCCCTGCACGCCGTGGCCGTCGCCGACCGAGAACTGCGCGCCGTCGACATGGATCGGCAGATAGAGTGTCGCGCCTGCGCCCAGCTCCTTGTTGTCGATGTTGCCACCGTTGCGCCGCGGCGGCGGCGAGGCGACAGCGCCCCATGCCGGCGGCGGCGCCACCGCCATGACGCCGAAAAACGGCTTGAGCGGCAGTTCGAGGCCCCACGGCAGCTTGCCGACCATGCGCGCGCGGTCGAGCGGGATGTGGATGAGCCGCGATCGCTCGAAATCGTCCGGCAGCGCGCCGGCCAGCGGACGGATGACGTTGAAGCCCCAGTCGTAGTTGAGCTCGACCGCCTTGATGCGCACTTCGAGCACCTGCCCGGCCTTGGCGCCGCGCACCGCGACCGGCCCGGTCATGATGTGCGGCCCGTTGAGCTTCGGCGTCACTTTGGCGTGGATCGCATGGAGCGCGTCGGGCACGGACAGCCCGGAATCTTTCGGCGGCAGCGCGGAGGCGGGGCCCGACACCGTCGAGATGACCACCACGTCGCCGGGGTCGACGGTGATGAGCGGCTTGAGCGCTGCGTCGAAAAAACCCCAGTGCACCGTGTCCGGCGCCGCGTCCAGGCGATGTGTTTTCATTCGCGGACCCTCACCTCGTCGTCGGGACGGTAACGCCCACTGCCCGCGGAGTAAACGAGGCCGCTACGGGGTCCAGGTGACACAGCGCTTCTCCACGAATTCCACCGCATAGAACAGCACGATGCTGATGAAGGTCAAAAGGATGATGGCGGCGAAGGCGAGCGGCGTGCGCGATTGCGCGGTCGAGATCAGGATCAGGTAGCCGAGCCCCTCCTGCGCCGCGACAAACTCGCTGATGACCGCACCGATCACCGCGAAAGTGATGGCGATCTTGCAGCCGGTGAACAAGTGCGGCAGCGCGATCGGGATGCGCAGGCGGCGGAATATCGCCGGCTCCGAGGCGCGCAGCGAGTGCATCAGGTCCAGCATGGCCTTGGGCACGGCTTCGAAGCCGGCGACGACATTGACCAGGATCGGAAAGAAGCAGACCAGCACCACGATGATGATTTTCGGCCAGCTGCCGATGCCGAGCCAAAGTATCACCAGTGGGGCAAGCGCGACCTTGGGTACCGACTGCAGCCCGAGCAGGATCGGATAGACGACCCGCCGCAACGTCACGGTGAAGGCGACAATGACCGCGAGCGGCAGCGAAATGACGAGCGCCAGCAGGAAGCCGAGCAGGGTTTCGCCGAGCGTGATGTAGCCGTTGTAGACGAGGTCGGGCGCCCACTCGCTGGCGGTGAGCACAATCGCCGACGGCGTCGGCAGGATCCAGCCTGGAATCTTGAAGAGCCGGGCGCCGCCTTCCCAGACAGCGAGCAGCACGAGATAGATCACCGGCGTGGTCGCGCGCGCGGCGATGCCCCCGAGGTCCGGCGCGGCCATGCCGCATCAATCCTTTTCGCGGTCGAACAGCAAGGCGCGGGCGGTCTGCTTGATCTCCAGGAAGCGCGGCTGCTTCTCGGTATTCACATCGCGCGGCCGCGGCAGGTCGATGGGAAGATCGAGCCGAATGCGGCCCGGCCGGCCCGACATGACGATCAGGCGATCGCCAAGGAGGACCGCCTCGTCGATGGCGTGGGTGATGAGGAGGGCGGTGCGCCCCAGGTCCTGCCACAGCCGCGACAGTTCGAGCGAGAGTTCCTCGCGGGTGAGCGCATCGAGCGCGGCGAACGGCTCGTCGAGCAGAAGGATTTGCGGGTCGGCTAGCAGGGCGCGGCAGAAGGCGGCACGCTGTTTCATTCCTCCGGACAGCATGTGCGGACGATGGCCGGCGAAGTCCTCCAGCCCGGTCAGTTTCAGGAGCCAGCGAGCGCGCTCGAGCGCCGCCTGCTTCGGCAGCGACAGCACATCGGCCGGCAGCATGACGTTGTCGAGAACGCTCGCCCACGGGAACAGCACATGGTCCTGAAAGACGATGCCGACTTCGCGCGACGGCCCATCGAGCGCCGCGCCGCCGCGCCGCAGCGTTCCCGCGGTCGGCGTATCGAGACCCGCGATCAGCCGCAGCAAGGTCGATTTGCCGCAGCCCGACGGCCCGATCACGGCGACAAAGCTGCCGGCCTCGATCGCGAGATCGAGCGGGCCCAGCGCCTTGACCTCCTCGGCACCGCTGCCGAAGCTCTTGGCGACGCCCGCAAGCTCGATGGCGGGAACGCCGCGCCGGCTGCCTGGCGCGGCCGCGGACGCAATGTTGCGACCGGACAGCGCCTCGGATGTCATTCCGCGAAACCCGGGACGTACATATCCTGCGGCGCCACCGGATTCTTGATGGGATAGGATTTCTGCATGATGTCGATCGTCCGCCCGATGCGGCCGCCGTCGATCACGCCCATCGTGTGCCCGGGCACGACCGCCAGTTCGCGCACCAGCTCGGTTTCGCTCTGCGCGACCTCGGGCGAAATCTCCTTGTGATACTTGTGCATGATCTCGCCGGCCTCGGCCGGATTGGCAAAGGCGTCCTTCATGCCTTTGAGGGTGGCGCGCACGAAGGCTTTGAGAAGGGCCGGATTGTCCTTGATGGTCTGTTCGGTGGCGATGATGCCGTTGGCGTAATAATCGAGGCCGGCGTCCTTGTAGGCGAGCCGCACCAGCGTCTTGGGCTTGACCGCATCGGCTAGGAGCGGCTCGCCGACCGTGAACTGCCCGACGGCATCGACGCGGCCGGTCGCCAGCAGCGACGGCAGTGCCGCGCTTTCCGCCGCGATCCACTTCACCTTTTTGGCGTCGATGCCCGCCACCTGCGCGTAGGCGTTGAACACGACCGGGATGGCGCTGAAGGCGGTGTCGGCGACCGTCCTGCCTTCCAGATCCTTGGGGGTTTTGATGCCGCTCTCGGTCAGCGCAAAGATCGCGTGCGGCGGCGTCGCGTAGACGATGGCAAGGAGCTTGACCGGAATGGCGTCGTTGCCGCGGGCGAGCACCAGGGCGCCGGCATCGGCAAAGCCGATCGTGGCCGCGCCGGAGGCAACCTTCTTGATGGCGTCGATCGAGCCCTGGCCGCGAACGAACGTGACATCGATGCCCTCGGCTTTGTAGTAGCCCTTGTCGAACGCGACATAATAATAGGAATGCCGGCCGTAATAGCCGAAATCGGTGGTGAAATTGACCTCGGTGGCGTGCGCCGCGGGGATAGGGGCGAGTGCGGCCGCGATGACGGTGGCGGCGAGGAGTCGAGGGCACTGTCGCACGATCGAAAACTCCTCTGTGGGGAAGTTGAACGCGGCGCGCACCGCCGCAGCCGATATTTCTTTTTCGTCGCGATGACGCTAGAAAATTCATTGCAGGGGGTCAATCCTGCCATCGCCGTGCCACCCGTTTCAGACCGGACCATGAATCAAAAAAAACGAATAGCGGTCGTCGGCGCCGGCCTCGGCGGTTTGACCGCCGCGGGCTTTTTGCAGCGCTCAGGCTTTGCGGTGAAGGTCTACGAGCAGGCGCCGACCTTCTCGCGGATCGGAGCCGGGATCATCCTCAGCGCCAACGTCACCAAGGTGCTCCGCCGCCTCGGCATCGAAGCCGCTCTGCTCGCGGCCGGCATCAAGCCGCACTGCTACATCAGCCGCGCCTGGGACAGCGGCGAGACGATTTATGAGATCTGGTTCGACACAGCGAGCGAGCAGCACTTCGGCGGGCCCTATCTCAACATCCATCGCGGCGACCTGCACGCGGTGCTGGAGCAGGGCGTCGCCCCTGGCACGATCGCCTTCAATCATCGCCTGGTGGGGCTCGAGCCAGCAGGCGATGCCGTGCGCCTCGCGTTCGAGGGTGGCGGCACCGCGGAGGCAGACATCGTCATCGGCGCCGACGGCATCCGCTCCAAGGTGCGCGAGGTCCTGCTCGGCCCCGAGCCGCCGCAGTTCGTCGGTGCCGCCGCATATCGCGCGATCTTTCCGGCCGAGCGGCTGCGCGGCTTCAAGATCCCCGATTGCACGAAGTGGTGGGGCGGCGATCGGCACTGCCTGCCGTACTTTTTGACCAGCCGGCGCGATGAAGTCTACGCCATCGGCGTCGTGCCGGTGTCGGCATGGGACAACGACGAGACCTCGGTGCCGGCGACGCGCGAGCAATATCTCGACGCCTTCACCGGGTTTCATGCCGACCTGCAGCGCGTGTTGGAAGCGGTGCAAAGCGTGAGCCTGTGGCCGATCTTCGATCGCGAACGCGACGATCGCTGGAGCGGCGGCCGCATCGTGTTACTCGGCGACGCGTGTCATCCGATGCGGCCCTTCATGGCGGCCGGCGGCGCCATGGCGGTCGAGGACGGCGCCATCCTGAGCCGCTGTCTCGCCGCGTTCGACGAGCCGGCCGCGGCGTTCCGCTGCTATGAGGCGACGCGGATTGCACGCGTCGCCGAAGTCCAGCGCATCTCCATCGCCAATACCTGGATGGGCGGTCCGACCGACACGGACTGGTTCTACTGCTACGATGCATGCACCACGCCGCTGGCGCGGCCGTGAGCAATGGCAGCCGACTTGCCCGGTGTGACTGCAATCGGCACTATCGGCCCTTCGTGAACAAGCAGCCCGCCACATGATCGAACCAAAACCCGACCCGATGGTCGCGCGCGATCTCGTCGGCTATGGCGCAACGCCGCCAAATCCGGCCTGGCCGGACGGCGCGTTGATCGCGGTCAACTTCAATCTCAATGTCGAGGGCGGCGGCGAATCGACGCTCGTCAACGGCGACGACGTCTCCGAGGGCATGCTCAACGACATCGGCGTCGGTACGCGGCGCGGCGCCCGCGACCCGCTCGTCGAATCGGTCTTTGAATATGGCAGCCGCCGCGGCGCCTGGCGCGTGCTCGACGTGTTCGACGATTTCTCGATCAAGATGAGCATCCTCGGCGTCGCCCGCGGGCTGGAGCAGAATCCCGAATTGGCCAAGGCGTGCGTCGCGCGCGGCCACGAGATGGTCGGCCACGGCTACCGCTGGATCGACTACTGCGCGGTCGCCGCAAACGTCGAACGCGAGCACATCCATCGCGCGCTCGACATTCTGACCGGGCTGACCGGGACGAGGCCGATCGGTTGGATGACCGGACGCCCCAGCCCCAACACGCGGCGGCTCCTGGTCGAAGCGGGCGGCTTCCTGTACGACCGCGATTCACTCGCCGATGAGCTGCCCTATTGGCTGAAAATCGGCGACCAGCTGCATCTCGTCATCCCCTATTCGTACGAGGCGAACGACAACCGCTTCAACGAGAACAGCGGCTTCTCCACCGCCGACGATTTCTTCACCTATATGCGCGACGCGTTCGACGTGCTCTACCGCGAGGGCCAGCGCGGTTCGCCGAAGCTGCTCTCGATCGGCCTGCACGACCGCCTGATCGGCCGGCCGGGCCGCTGCAAAGGGCTGATCAGGCTGCTCGAATACATGCGCGGCTTCGACGCCGTCTGGTTCTGTACCGGCGCCGACATTGCGCATCATTGGCGCAAGAATTTTCCGGCGAACAATGCCGACGGCTGAGATGATCGGAAAAGTGGGTAGCGGGGCCTGCCGCGCTGTGAGAGTATGACCGCTCGCCCCTCATCCACTCTTGCATCGACCGCCATCATGCATGCAGGCATCGGAGATTCGGTACGCCGCAAGGAGGATCTGCGCCTCCTCACCGGCCGCGGCCGCTACAGCGATGATTTCAACCTTCCCGGCCAGGCCTACGCCGCGATGGTGCGCGGGCCGCATGCCCACGCGCTGATCCGCTCGATCGATGTGACCGAGGCCCGCGCCATGCCAGGCGTGCTCGCGGTGTTGACCGGCGCCGACGCGCGCGCCGACGGCCTCGATCGGATCCCGCATCTCGCCGCTCCCGGCACGCCGCCCGATATCGTGCTGCACAACCGCGACGGCTCCGCGGTGCCGGTTGCGCCGCATCACGTGCTGCCGACCGACCGGGTCCGCCATGCCGGCACCGCCATCGCTTTCGTCATCGCCGAAACCATCGCGCAGGCGAAGGATGCGGCCGAGAAAGTCGTGGTCGACTACGAGCCGCTGCCGGCGGTGATCGACGCCAAAGACGCCGTCGAAAACGGCGCCCCGCGACTCTACGACGACCTGCCCAACATCATGATCGACGCCGAGGTCGGCGACGCCAAGGCGACCGATGAGGCGTTCGCGCGCGCCGCGCACGTGACGCGGCTCGATACCTGGATCAACCGCGTCACCGGCGTGCCGATGGAGCCGCGCGCCGCGCTCGGCGTCTATGACGCGGCGAGCGGGCGTTACACGCTTTACGCCGGCTCGGGCGGCATCGTGCGCCAGAAGAAGGAGATTGCCGCGATCCTCGGCGTGCCGTTCGAGAACGTGCGCGTCATCGCTCACGAGATCGGCGGCAATTTCGGCACGCGCAACAGCTTCTTTCCCGAATTCGCGATGGTGGTGTGGGGCTCGCGCCGGGTCGGGCGTCCGGTCAAGTGGACCTGCGATCGTTCGGAGGCGTTTCTCAGCGACTATATGGGGCGCGATCTCACGGTGTCGGCCGAGCTCGCACTCGACGCCGACGGCCGCTTTCTCGCGCTGCGCAGCGACAATCTCAGCAATATCGGCGCGCACAGCGGCTCCTATGTGCCGCTGGTCAAGGGCGCCGGGCTGGCGACGGCCGGCTATCGCATTGCGACGGCCCACATCAGAGCGCGCGCCGTGCTCTCGACCACGATGTGCACCACGCCCTACCGCAGCGCCGGGCGGCCCGAGGTCATCTACGTCATCGAGCGCCTGATCGACAAGGCGGCCCTCGAGCACGGCTTCGATCGCGTCGCGCTGCGCCGGCGCAATCTCATCGCGCCGTCGCAATTTCCCTACAAGAACCCGCAGGGCGTCACCTATGACAACGGCACCTATCGCGTCGTCATGGACCGCGCGATGGAGCTTGGCGATTGGAAGGGTTTCAAGCGGCGCCGCGCCGAGGCGCGCAAGCGCAAACGGCTGCGCGGCATCGGGCTGTGCTGCTACCTCGAGACCACCGGCGGCTATCCGCGCGAGCGCGCCGACATCACGGTGCATCCGCAGGGCCGCGTCGATGTCGTAGTCGGCACGCTGTCGAGCGGGCAAAGCCACGAGACGACCTTCGCGCAGTGCGTCGCGCAGTGGCTCGGCGTGCCGTTCGACGACGTCAACGTCATCGAAAGCGACACCGACATCGTCAAGGAGGGCGGCGGCTCGCATTCCGCCCGCTCGATGCGGCTCGCCGGCATCGTCATGGGCAACGCCTCCGACGCGATCGTCGAGAAGGGCCGGAAAATTGCCGCCCATATGCTCGAAACCGCTGAGGACGATATCGCCTTTGCCGCCGGGCGCTTCACCGTCAAGGGCACCGACCGCTCGGTCGGCCTGTTCGATGTCGCAGCGGCTGCCCAGGACCAGAGCAAAAATCTACCGGACGATCTGCGCGGCCCGCTCGCCGCCACTGCCGACGAGATGATCAGGCAGCTCGGCTTTCCCTACGGCGCGCATGTCTGCGAGGTCGAGATCGATCCGCAGACCGGCGCGATCGAGCTTGTCGGCTACACCGCGGTGGACGATGTCGGCCGCGCCATCAATCCGCTCATCGTGCACGGCCAGACCCACGGCGGCGCCGCGCAAGGCATCGGCCAGGCGCTGTGGGAGCTTTGCGCCTACGACGCGCACGGGCAACTGCTTTCCGCCTCGTTCATGGACTACGCCATGCCGCGCGCCGACATCTTGCCGTCGTTCACCACCGACATCAGCGAGGTGCTCACGCCCACCAACCGGCTCGGCGTGCGCGGGGCGGGCGAAGGCGGCACCACCGGGGCGCTTGGCGCCGTGGTCAACGCCGTGGTCGATGCGCTCGCCGAATTCGGCGTGACCCATATCGAGATGCCGGTGACGCCGGAGCGCATCTGGCGTGCGATCCGATCGTCGAAGGCGTGACATGCAGCAAGGGAGCAAACATGCCTGACATTCTGACCAAGCAAGACGGGCCGATCCTGCGGATCACCTTGAACCGGCCGGAGCGCGGCAATGCGGTGTCGGACGAGATGGTGGCGGAGCTGACCGGCATCATCGAAGGCGCGGAGAAGACCTCGAGCGTCGTCGTGCTGCGCGGCGCCGGCAAGGACTTCTGCGTCGGCCGCGCCCAGATGGGCTCGACGCCGAAGCAGGACCCTGACGCGCTGGAACGCCGCACCTTCAGCGACGTGGTGTTCAACTGCTATGGCGCGATGCGCAACGCCAAGGTCCCGATCATCGCCGCGGTGCACGGCCGCGCGCTCGGCTTCGGCTGCGCGATCGCGGCGGCGTGCGACATCACGCTCGCCGGCGATGAGGCGCGCTTCCAGGTGCCGGAAATGGCGCACAACATCCTGCCCACCATGGTGATGTCGTCCTTCGTCGACCGCGTGCCGCGCAAGGCGATGAGCTATCTGGTCTACTCGACCGCCGAAATCGATCCGCTGCGGGCGCTGAGCTTCGGTATCGTCAGCGATGTGGTGCCGGCCGCGAAACTCGACGAAGCGGTGGAAACGCTGTGCGCCGCGATCCTGAAGGCGCCGCGGCCCGCCATCCTCGGCGTCAAGGAATACGTCAAGACCGCGCCCGACATGGCGGTGTTCGGCGCCGTCGAGTTCGCCCGCAACCTGCACGCCACCGTCAATTCATCGGCCGAGATGCGCAAGAAGCACTGACGGCCTATTCGGCTGCAGCGGGCCCGGGCCGCGGCCGGCGCAGGCTGATCGCCTGCAGCATGCCGACGATGCCGCGCGGCATGAAGATGATGCAGAGGATGAGGAGGATGCCGTAGATCGTGTTGGCGGCGCCGATGAAGTTCACGCCGAAGGCGACGCGCAGGCCCTCGTTGAGCGAAATCGTCAGCAGGCTGCCGACCGTCGGCCCGAGCGCCGCATACATGCCGCCGACGATGGCGGCGAACACGATCTGCAGCGAGACGCCGATGCCGGAGACGGTCTCGGGATTGAGATACATGAAGTACTGCCCATAGATCGCGCCGCCGAGCGCGGTGAGCGCCGCGCTGATCAGCGTGACGCGCAGCTTCTCGCGCATGACATCGATGCCGATCGCGGCGGCTGCTTCCTCGTCCTCGGAGATCGCATCGAGCGCCTCGCGGCCGATGCCGCCATCGATCGCGCGCCAGACCGCGAGCCCGCCGAGCCAGAGCACGAGCGCGATCATGTAGAAGTAGCTTTTTTCCGGAAATTGCAGCGCGTACCACGAATGGCCGACGGCCTTCGGCGTGAAACCGAGCGAGCCGCCGGTGACGTCGCGCGCCGCCACGATCGACAGCATCACCACCTGGCTCAACGCCAGCGTCACCAGCGCGAAATAATGCCCGACCACCTTGAAGCGGAAGCACGGATAGCCGATGACGAGCGCCAGCAGCACGGACAGCGCCACGCCGAGCGGAATGCCGATCCAGGGCGTGACCGCCTGGTAGTTCCATAACAGCGCCGGCACATAGGCGCCGACGCCCATGAAGGCGCCATGGCCGAGCGACACGAAGCCGAACCGGCCCATGATCGACCATGCCGTGTAGATGAAGCCCCACAGCAGAATCTGGATCGAGAGGTGCATGAAATAGGGCGGCACGACCCGCGGCAGGGCCACGAGAATGCCGAGCAAGACGACAAACGCCGCGTATCGCGCCGTCATCGCGCCAGCACTCCGCGCGGCCGCACGAACATCAGCACGATAAAGAACGTAAACGCGAACACGTAGGACAGATCGGTCGAGAAGTAATAGCCGCCGACCGAGATGATCTGGCTGATGATGAAGGCGGCGATAAAGCCGCCGATCATGTCGCCCAGGCCGCCGAGCACGCAGATCATGAAGATGAGCGGGCCGAAGGTGTTGCCGATGAAGGGATGCACGTCGTATTGCAACGCCAACAGGCACGCGGCGAGCCCCGCCAGCGCTCCGCCGATCGCCGAAGTGACGAGATAAATGTGGCGCTGGTCGACGCCCATCAGCCCGACGATGTCGCGGTCCTGCGCGATCGCCCGGATCGCAGTTCCGATGAAGGTGCGCTTGAGGAAGAAATAGAGCGCGACCGCGCCGATCAGCGCCATCGCGAAGGCCAAGAGGCGCGCCGAGCTGACATAGATGCCGCCGAGCTCGATGATCGGCAACCGCACGCCGATGTTGCGGAAGTCGGTGCCGAACAGGAGCGTGGCGAAGCTCTGCAGAAAGAACAGGAGCCCGCCAGTGGCGAGCAGCTGATTGATCGGCGCCGAGCCCAGAATGGGCGCGATGATCAAAAGATGCACAAGGACACCGAGCCCAGCGACGCCGGCGATCGCGACCGCGCAGGCGAGCGGCAGCGGCCAGCCGAACCCGACGTAGAGCCAATAGACGATGTACATGCCGCACATGACCAGGTCGGCATAGGCGATCCACACCACGTCGATCACGCCGAAGATCAGGTTGAGGCCGAGCGCAAGGAGTGCGAGCACGCCGCCGAGCAGAATGCCGTTGATAACCGCTTCGAGAAGATAGATGTCCATCCCGCCTACAGTCCCATGTAGCTCTTGCGGATGACGTCGTTGCCCTTGAGCTCGGCCGAGGTTCCGGAGAGCTTGATGCTGCCCACTTCCAGGAGATAGGCGCGGTCGACCACGTCCAGCACCTGCTGCACGTTCTGCTCGACGATGAGCACGGTCAGCCCTTCGGCGCGGATGCGCTGGACCAGATCGAACACCTGTTGAACCACGAGCGGCGCGAGGCCGGCGGACGGCTCGTCCATGAGAAGGAGCTTCGGCCGCGACATCAGCGCGCGGCCGATCGCGCACATCTGCTGCTCGCCGCCGGAAAGCGTCCCGGCGGACTGCTCGCGCCGGTCCTTGAGGCGGGGAAACAAGGCATAGACCCGGTCGAGCTGCTCGGCGAAATGCGCCCGGGCCGACGGGATGAAGGCGCCGATGCGCAGATTGTCCTCGACGCTGAGCCGCGGGAACAGGCGGCGGTTTTCCGGCACATGGGCGATGCCCTGCTCCACCATGCGATGCGCCGGCAGCCCGCCGACCGGACGGCCTTCGAACGTCATGGTGCCCGCGCGCAGCGGCAACAACCCGGAAATGACCCGCATCAGCGTGGTCTTGCCGGCGCCGTTCGGGCCGATCACGCCGACCGCCTCGCCCCGCGGCACGTCGAGCGACACGTCGAACAATGCGCGCAAGGAACCGTAGCCGGCGGAGACGGCGGCCAGCGACAGCATCGCCTTAAGCCCGCGGTCTGCCGAGATAGACCTCGGTCACGCGAGGATCGACCGCGGCCTGCGCCGGGGCGCCCTCGAAGATCTTCTCACCGTGGTCGAGCACGACGACGCGGTCGACGATGCGCATCAGCACGCCCATGATGTGCTCGACCCAGATGATGGTCACGCCCATGCGGCTGCGGATGCTTTCGAGCAGGTCGGCGGCACGCTCCATCTCGGTCGAATCGAGTCCGCCGAGGCTTTCGTCGGCAAGGAGGAGCCGCGGCTTGGTGGCGAGCGCGCGGGCAAGCTCGAGCTTCTTCAGCGCGGCCGCGCCAAGCCCGCCGGTCGTCGCCGCAGCGTCGGTCGGCAGCCCGACGAGGTCGAGCGCCTGCGCGGCGCGGCGGCGCGCCTCGGCGCGCGATACGCCGCCCGCTTCGCCGTAATAGGCGGCGAGCGCCGCGTTCTCGATCAGCGACAGCTTGCGGAACGGCCGTGGGATCTGAAACGTGCGCGCCACGCCGCGCCGGCAGATCGCGTGCGCGGAGAGGTTCGCGATCTCCCCGCCTTCGAAGCGGATCGATCCCGACGTCGGGCGCAGCGTGCCGGCAATCAGATTGAACGTCGTGCTCTTACCCGAGCCGTTCGGACCGATGAGGCCGAGGATTTCACCCGCGCGGACCGCGAAGGAAACCTGGTTCACGGCCAAAAATCCGCCGAAGCGCTTGGACAGTCCTTCGACCGCGAGCATTTTTGTTTTTTTCACCGCATGGCATAGACGGACGAAGCCGGCAGCGGCAGGACGGGCTCCTGGGTTTTGATGTTGGGCGGCCAGACCACGGAAATATGCTCGCCGGCGTTCTGCATGACGACCGGCGTCGAGCGCTCGTTCTGCCCGGCGAGCTGCGTCCCGGGGCGATAGAACTTCACGCCGTAGCCCTGGATGGTGCCGCCGGGCGGGATATCGACATCGAGCGCCGCCTTGCGCACCGCCTCGGCGTCGAAGCCGCCGTATTTCTCCTTGGCGACCGGCAGCACGTTGTTGAGCAGGACCCAGGTCTGATTGAAGCCCATCGAGCAATGCGGCGGCACTTCGGTGGCGTTGGTCTTGGCCTTGTAGCGCTCGACCATGATCTTGATGAGATCGCCCAGCCCCGGCGCCAGCGACGCCGAATTAAGCAGTTGCGCCGGCACCGGATCGATGTTGCAGAAGTTGTCGATGTCCTGGCCGAAGGTGGCGCGCAGCTTGTCGAGCTGGCTGTAGCCGGCCCCGTCACCGACCAGCATCTTGAAGCGCAACCCGCTCTCGCGCGCCTGCCGCAGGAACAGCGTGATGTCGGGATTATAGCCGGCATGGGAAATGACGTCGGCGCCGGCGCGCTTGAGCTTGGTGACCATCGAGGAGAGATCGGGGGCGGTGGCCGAATAGCCTTCGCGCAATATGATCTGCAGGCCGAGCTGTTTGCCGAACTGCGCCGAGGCATCGGCAACGCCGACGCCGTACGGTCCGTCCTCATGGATGATCGCGACCTTGACGTCCTTCGGCTCCATGCCGAGCTTCGCCTTGGCGTTGTCGGCGATGAAGTTCGCGAACGCCTCGCCGTACTGGTCGGAATGGATCTGGGCGCGGAACACGTATTGCAGATTCTTGTCCTTGAACACCGCGGTCGCGACCGCCGTGGTGATCCAGAGGATCTTCTTCTGCGCCTCGACCTTGGCGGCGAGAGGCACCGCCTGCGCACTGGCGAAGACGCCGCTGATGATATCGACCTTCTCCTGGTCGAGCAGGCGCTCCACCTCGTTGATCGCGACATCCACCTTGCTCTGGAAATCGGCGTTGATCGGCATCACCTTGTACTTGCCGGCAATGCCGCCGCGCTCATTGACGAGATCTATGGCGATCTGGGCGCCCACCGCGCAGGCGACCGAGCCGCCGGCGGCGAACGGGCCGGACAGGTCGTACACGACGCCGATCCGCACGCTCTCCGCCTGGGCGCTCGCGAAACGTCCGGACACGCCCAATGCCGCAGCCGCGGCGGCGGAATTCTTCAAAAGCGATCGGCGTGAGGTCGTCATGGTGTTCCTCCCTGATGCACTGCCTTGGCGTTCGGCTTTTTTTCTTGGATTTCTCAGTATTTGGAGAACCTGCCGGAAAGTCAACGCCGGTTGCGCTGTCGATTGCATGCTCCGAGCCGTTGTGATTCAATCCGCCGACACCGGCAAACCGCGCGCCCCGAGGCAATGACCATGGCCATCAGCATCTATCCGGTCACGCCGAGCTTCGCTGCCGAAATCGGCGATGTCGACCTGTCGGGGCGGATCGAGCCGTCCGACCTCGACGCCATCAAGGAAGCATTCGCGAAATACGCCGTCTTGATCTTTCCCGATCAGCATCTCTCGCAGGATCAGCATCTCGACTTCGCGCGGCATTTCGGGCCGCTCGAGACCACGATCGCGCTTTATCGCAAGGATCGGGAGCTGCGCGTGCGCAAGGAGTTTGCCGACGTTTCCAACCTTGACCCCGACAACGAGGTGTGGGGCAAGGACAGCCGGCATCGCCTGTTCCAGATGGGCAACCGGCTGTGGCACACCGACAGCTCGTTCAAGCGGCTACCGGCGCGGGCGTCGCTCCTCTATTCGCGCTCGATTCCACCGATCGGCGGCCACACCGAATTCGCCGACGAGCGGGCGGCCTATGACGCGCTCCCCGACGAGACCAAGCGCCGGCTCGACCGGCTGGTGGCGGAGCATTCGATCTTCAATTCGCGCGCGCGGCTCGGCTTCACCAATTTCGACGACGACGAGCGCCAGGCGATGCCGCCGGTGCCGCAGGTGCTGGTGCGCACCATCCCGGAATCCGGCCGCAAGTCGCTCTACCTCGCCTCGCATGCCGGCCGCATCTTCGGCATGCCCGAAGCGGACGGCCGCGCCCTGATCGACGGGCTGGTTGCCCACGTCACGCAACGCCAATTCGTCTACACGCATCGCTGGCGCGTCCATGACCTCGTGATCTGGGACGACCGCTGCACGATGCACCGCGGCACCGACTTCGACGATCTGCGCTGGAAGCGCGACATGCAGCGCGCCACCGTGAGCGACGTTGCCAATTCCTGCGAGCAGGCCGGCATCGCCATCGAAGCCGCGTAGAATGGCGGCGGCCTAGCTAGAGCCGTCCCGCAAACGCGTCGGCGATGAATTGGTGCGTGACCGCATAGCTCTGCCGGCACGTTGGCTCGTGCCAGCCGGCGACGCCTGGAACATCGAAGCCCTGGTCGGTATAGGCATGCAGAGCGCCGCTGAACACCAGCATCTGCCACTTCGCCCCGGCGGCATCCATCTCGCTCTCGAAAGCGTCGCGGTCGGCCTTGGGCGCGACCGGGTCGGGCGCGCCGTGGGTGACGAGCAGATTGGCTTTGACCACGCCCGGCTTCGCCGCGGCAGCGGTCTTGAGGTCGCCATGGATCGACACCGCCGCGGCGATATCGGCGCCGTCGCGGGCCAACTCCAACACATTGCCGCCGCCGAAGCAGAAGCCGATGGCGGCGTGCCGGTTATCGATGAGATCGCGCTTCTTTCCCTCGGCAATCATGGCGTCGTAGGCGGCGCGGATGCGCTTGCGCTGTTCGACCGCGTTGCCGCGTAGCGGATCCGCCAGTTTCGCGGCCTCGCCGAAATCGGCCGGCCGGGTGCCCTGCCCGTACATGTCGGCGACGAACACCACGTAGCGGTCGCCCGCCAGCAGCTTGCCGCGCTCGATTGCGTGATCGGTCATGCCCAGCCAGTTCGGCGCCATCAGCACCGCCGGACGTCTGCCGGACACCGTCTCGTCATAGATGAGCGCACCCTCGGCGGTGAGCCCGCCCATGGGGTATTTGATCTTTTCGACCTTCATTCGCTTCCTCCCTGTTCTTCCATCATTGCTGGGCCGAAACTTGAGGCGGCCATCCATGCCGCAGGGCCGCCGGCACGGCAAGCCGGTGCGCGGCGTGAAGCGCGGGTCAGACCCGCACAGTGACGGCCGGAGCGCATGGGTGTGGCAACTTACGGCGGCGAAACATTGTATTCCGCGAAAAAGCTAATAGTCTGCCGCGCCGTGACGGCCGCCCCTTCGATCCCCTCCTGCGCCTTTGTGCCGCGTTGCCCGCAGGCGCGGCGATGATCGTCGTCGCCATCGATATCGGCGGCACTTTCACCGACCTCGTCGGCTTCGACGATGCGGCGGGCCGTTTCATCGAAGCGAAGAGCCTCACCACGCCGGCCGAGCTGGTGCAGGGCGTTCTCGACTGCATCCGCAAGAGCGGCATCGCGGCCGCCGCGATCGAGGAACTGATCCACGGCTCGACCATCGCCATCAATACGTTGATCGAGCGCAAGGGCGCCAAGACCGGGCTGATCGTCACCCGCGGCACCCGCGATGTCTACATCATCGGCCGCGGCAACCGCCCGGAGGCCTACAACCTGTTCTTTCATCGCCACCGGCCGCTGGTGCCGCGCCACCTCACGCGCGAGATCGACGAGCGCGTCTTGGCCTCAGGCGAGGTGTCCCGTGCCCTGAACAAGGCGAGCGTCACCGCGGCATGCCGCGCGCTTGCCGCCGAAGGGGTCGAGGCGGTCGCGGTATGCCTGCTGCACGCGTACGCCAATCCCGAGCACGAGCGTCTCGCCGGCGCCATGGCCAGCGAAGCGCTGCCGCACGCCTATCTTTCGCTGTCGCATGACATCCTACGCGAATATCGCGAGTTCGAGCGCACGTCGACGACGGTGGTCAACGCCTATATCGGGCCCAAGGTCGGCGGCTATGTGAAAAGCCTGAAGTCGAGCCTCGGCAAGGTCGGCTTCCGCGGCGACCTTTCGATCATGCGCTCGAACGGCGGCGTCATGACGCCGGAGGTGGCGACCGAGCGCCCGGTGGCGATGATGGAGTCGGGGCCGGTCGGCGGCATCATCGCCTCGGCGCGCGTCGGCCAGGCGCTCGGTTTCGCCAACGTGATCTCTTTCGACATGGGCGGCACCACCGCGAAAACGAGCCTGGTGCGCGACGGCGAGCCGACGCTGGCGCCCGGCTACTATGTCGGCGGCTATGCCAGCGGCCACCCGGTGATGCTGCCGATGATCGACGTCGTCGAGGTCGGCGCCGGCGGCGGCAGCATCGCCTGGACCGACGATGTCGGCGCGCTCAAGGTCGGCCCGCAAAGCGCCGGCGCCGATCCCGGCCCGATCTGCTATCGCGGCGGCGGCACCGAGCCGACCATCACCGACGCCAACGTGGTGCTCGGCCGGCTCGATCCGAAAAATTTCCTCGGCGGGCAGATGGTGCTCGACGCCGAGGGCGCCCACGCCGGCATCGAGCGCAAGATCGCCGGGCCGATGCACATGGACACCGTCGCGGCGGCGCTGGCGATCGTCGAGATCGCGATTGCCAAAATGTCGCTCGCGGTGCGCGAAGTCTCGGTCGAGAAGGGCTACGACCCGCGCGACTTCGCGCTGGTCGCCTCGGGCGGCGCCGGCCCGCTGCACGTCTCGGCGATCGCGCGCGAGCTGCACATCCCGAAAGTGATCGTGCCGCTGTTTCCGTCGCACTTCTCCGCGCTCGGCATGCTGCTTGCCGACGAGCGCCACGATTTCATCCGCACCTTCTATTGCGATCTCGCCGGCGTCGATTTGGCGGCGCTCAAAACCGTGCACGACGAAATGGCGCGCGAGGCGAAAGCGAACCTGCGCCATGCGGCCGGCGCCGAGTCGCAGATCGAGCTTGATCTGCGCTATGTCGGCCAGGAATTCACGCTGTCGGTGCCGGTGTCGATCGACGACATCAGGCGCGGCAATCGGCAGAAAATCCGCGCAGCGTTCGATGCGCTGTACGAGCACCGCTATGCGCACCATTCGCCGGACGAGCAGGTCGAGATGGTCAACATCCGCCTTGCCGCCGTCGGCAAGCGGGCCAAGCTGCGCTTTCCCAAGCTGAAGGCGCGCGCCGCGGCGAAACCATCCGGCCACCGTCCGGTCTTTCTCACCGATGCGCGCAAGCCGGTTTCCTGCCCGGTGTATCAACGCAGCGCGCTCGGCGCCGGTGCGGCCATTCGCGGCCCGGCGCTGATCGAGGAGCACGGCACCACGACGGTGCTGTTCAAGGGCGACAGCGGCCGGGTCGCGCGGTCCGGCGAGTTGATCATCGACGTGGGAGGTGCGTGATGGCCAAATCCCCCCGGCGAACCCAGCGCCGCACGCAAAAAAAGCCGGCCGTGCGCAGGAGCGCAAGCCCGCGCCGGCGCAAGGCGCTCGACGCGGTCACGCTCGAAGTCATCCGCAACGCGCTGCCGGCGATCGCCAACGAGATGGCGGCGGACCTGCAGCGCACCTCCTACAACATGATGATCTACGAGGTGCGCGACTTCTGCACCGCGCTGATCAATCCCGACGGCGAACTGATTTCGCAGAACGTCGGAGGGGTGTCGCATTTTGTCGCCGATCTCGGCGTCATCATCACCGACGGCATCAAGCGCTACGGCAAGGGCGGCTTTGCGCCCGGCGACGTCATCATCACTAATCATCAGGCGGTTGCCGGCCAGCACCTCAACAACATCGTCATCTACATGCCGTGTTTCTACAAGGGCGAGCTGCTGCTCTTCGCCATGGTGCGCGCGCACTGGATCGACGTCGGCGGCATGAGCACCGGGTTCGGCGCCGGCCCGAATGTCGGCGATCCCTGGCTCGAGGGCCTGCAGCTCGACCAGCTGAAGATCTACCAGGCGGGCAGGGTCGACGAGACGCTCTATCGCGTGCTCAAGGACAACATCCGCTTTCCGGAATCCTCCCTCGGCGACATGAAATCGCAGATGGCGGCCTGCCGCCTCGCGGTGCGGCGCATGAACGAGCTGTTCGACAAATACGGCAAGGACACGATCCTCGACGCCATCGCGCGGATCTTCGACGAAACCGAGCGCAAGTGCCGCAACGTCGTGGAAAAGCTCGCCAACGGCGTCTATGAGGCAAGCTCCTTCATCGACGACGACAGCGTCAAGCGCGGCGAGCCGGTGCCGATCCACGCCAAGGTCACCATCGACTGCGGCAGCATGACCATCGATCTTTCCGGCTGCTCGGCCGAGCGCAAGGCGTCGATCAATTCGCGCACCTATGCGGGCGCGCGCGTCGCCTACAAGGCGCTGACCGGGCCGCTCGATCCGGTCAACGAGGGCTCGTTCCGCGCGCTCAACGTGATCATCCCCGAAGGCAATATCATGATGGCGCGCTACCCGGCGCCGATGTCGGGCTGGAGCCTGATCGTTCCGACCGTCGTCGACACCATCATCAAGGCGCTCGGCGGCGCGATGCGCGAGCGCGTGCCGGCCGGGCATCACGGGCTCCTCGGCGGCTCCGTGGTGTTCTTCGGCGTGCATCCCAAGACCCGGCGCCGCTTCGTCGTGCAGAGCATCGAGGGCGGCGGCTGGGGCGGCCGGCCGACCGAGGACGGCGAATCCGGCACGGTGTCGGTCTGCCAGGGCGACGTGCGCAACGCCTCGATCGAGGGCATCGAGCTGAAATGCCCGGTTGTGGTGGAGAGCCGGGCGCTGCGCACCGATTCCGGCGGCGCCGGCAAGTACCGCGGCGGGCTCGGCATCGATACCTGCGTGCGCAACCTGGTCGAGGGCCGTTGGAATTTCGATCATCCGCGGCGCGAGCAATGCCCGCCCTGGGGTCTCTGGGACGGCAAGCCCGGCACGCACGGCGATTTCCTGCTGCGGCTGCCGGGCGAGAACGACTACCGCTCCATGGATGCCGTGCATTATCCGGTGCCGATCGACTCCGAAGTGATCGTGCGCACCGGCGGCGGCGGCGGCTGGGGCGATCCCATCGAGCGCGACGCCGCGGCGGTGCGCACCGACGTGATCGAGGAACTGGTGTCGCGCCGCGTCGCCGAGGAAGACTACGGTGTCGTGCTCAAGGACGATTTGACGCTCGACGAAGCGGCGACGGCGCGGCGGCGAAATGCGCTAAGATCGGCGAAGACATAAGGGAGGACGACGACGTGAGGAGAGCGGGTCCGCACGCGCACGCCCGATCGCTGTGCACTTGCGCCGCAAACGCACTGGCGGGCGCGGTTGCCGCGCTCTGTTTCCTGGTCGCGAGCGCTCAGGCCGCCGAAACGATCCGCCTCGGCAAGGCGCAGGCCAACCAGTTCGCCTTCGTGCCGGCCGAGGTCGGCGTCGATCGGGGCATTTTCAACAAGCACGGCATCGACCTTGAGATCAGCGCCTTCGGCGGCGACGCCAAGATGATCCAGGCGCTGACCGCCGGCAGCATCGATATCGCGCTCGGCGGCGGCCCGGCCTTCGCCACCATCGTGAAAGGCGCGCCGATGAAGGCGGTGGCGGCGGGCGCCAACGCGCCGAACACCATCATGCTGGTCGTGCTCAAGGACGGGCCGGTCAAGACCGTCGACGACCTCAAGGGCCGCGTCGTCAGCGTCTCCACCACCGGCTCGCTGACCTACTGGCTCACGCAGCAATTGTCGCGCGCGCAAGGCTGGGGCGACGAGGGCATCAAGATCAGCCCGCTCGGCGCCTCGCAGTCGCAGATCGCCGCATTGCTGACGCATCAGATCGACGGCGTCACCACCGACAGCGTCACGGTCGACAAGTTCGTCGCGACCGGCGCCGGCCGCATCCTGGTCAAGTTCGGCGACCGCATCAAGGATTTCCACGTCCATGTGATCTACGCGAGCGACAAGCTGATCGAGGGCAATCCGGCGGCGCTCAAAACCTTCCTCGCCGGCTGGTTCGAGACCATCGCCTTCATGCGCGACCACCGGCAGGAGACGATCGACATTGCCGCCAAGCACACCGACGTCTCGCCCGCCGTCGCCGGCGCGGGTTATGATGACACCATGCCGATCATGAGCCTCGACGGCCGTTTCAATCCCAAGGCGCTCGACGTGCTGGCGACCTCGTTCGTCGACACCAAGGCGCTGCCGTCGAAGCCGGACATGTCGAAGCTCTTCACGGAAGCGTTTTTGCCGAAATGACAGCGGGCGACATCGCGGTCCGCATCACAAACGTCTGCCACCAATTCGGCGAGGCGGGCGAGACGCAGTATGTGCGCGCGCTGACCGACACCTCGCTCGACATCGCGCGCGGCGAACTTTTGTGCCTGATCGGCCCGAGCGGCTGCGGCAAGAGCACGCTGCTCAACGTCATCGGAGGACTGTTGCCGCCGACGAGCGGCGCCGTTGAAGTCGTCGGCCGCCCGGTGCGCGGGCCGATGCCGCACGACATCTCCTTCGTATTCCAGGAGCACGCGCTGTTTCCCTGGAACACGGTCATCGAGAATGTCCGGCTCGGCATGCTGTTCCAGGGCGTGCCCAAAGCAAGACACGAGCCGCGCGCGACCAGATCGCTCGAAGCGGTCGGGCTCTCCGATTTCGCCCACCATTATCCGAGCCAGCTCTCGGGCGGCATGCGCCAGCGAGCGGCGCTGGCGCGGGCGCTCTCGCTGGAGACCGACATCCTGCTGATGGACGAGCCGTTCGGGGCGCTCGACGAGCAGACTCGCATGATCCTCGGCGAGGACCTTTCGGTGCTGCTGGCGCGCACCGAGAAAACCATCGTGTTCGTCACCCACAGCCTCGGCGAGGCGGTTTTCCTGGCCGATCGCGTCGCCGTGTTCTCGGCGCGGCCGGGTACGATCAAAAAAATCATCCACGTCGACGAGCCGCATCCGCGCAAGCCGGATTTCGCCACTTCGGAGAAATTCGCCGCGTTGCGCAACGAGCTGTACGCGCTGCTGCACGACGAGATCCGCAAGACGGTCGCTGAATCGGCGCGCTCCCGCGATGCCGGCGCAGACCGCGGGGGCGCCTGATGACACGCCGCACCGAGCGCGCGCAAAGGATCGCCAGTCGCGCCGTGCAGGCCGGCTTCCTGCTCGTCCTGCTCATCCTCTGGTATCTCGCCACCAACCGCTGGGGCGTCAATCGCCTGTTGCTGCCGAATCCGGTGTCGGTGTGGCACCAGCTGGTCGATGTTCTCAGGACCGGCGAATATCTGGACGACCTTCGCATCACGCTGACCGAGCTTGCCGTCGCCTTCGCGCTGGCGATGACGAGCGGCACCCTGATTGGGTACTTTGTCAGCCGCACGCGCTATACCGTGCGCGTGTTCGATCCGCTGTTCGCCGGCATCTATTCGATCCCGATCATCCTGTTTCTGCCGCTCTATATTCTGTTCTTCGGCCTCGGTCCGGCCTCCAAGATCGCGCTCGGCGCCACCATCGCCTTTTTTCCCGTCGTGCTCTCGACCATCGCCGGCTTCGGCAATGTCGATCGAACGCTCATCGTCGCGGCGCGCTCGATGGGCGCGTCGGACTATCAGCTGTTCCGCCATGTGCTGCTGCCGGCCGCGCTGCCGGTGATCCTCACCGGGCTGCGCATAGGATTCACGGTAGCCCTGCTGGCCATCATCGGCAGCGAGACGATCGCCTCGCTGGCCGGCCTCGGCCATCACATCGTCCAGCTTGCCGAGGGCATGGATATGCCGCGCATGTTCGCCTACATCGCCTTCGTGGTGGCGATCGCCGCGCTGCTCAATGGCATCGTGTCGTTGCTCGAGGCCCGCGGGAGGCGCCGCCGATGAATGCAGCCGCGCGCCGTTTCCTGCTGCGCCATCCGGGCGTCGCTCGGCTCGGCGTGGTGATCCTCATCCTGATCGCATGGGAGATCGCGGCGCGTTTCTTCATCGATCCGCTGTTCATCAGCCCGCCGTCGCGGGTATTCGCCTCGCTCGGCTCGGTCTGGCAGACCGACGGCGTGCCGGCGGCCTTGCGGCTGACCTTCTTCGAGCTCGCGGTCGCGTTCGCGATCGCGGTCGTGATCGGCCTCGTCGTCGGGCTTGCGGTCGGCCTGCAGCCGTTCGCGCGACGGAGCCTGATGCCGATCATCCTGCTGCTATATGGGCTGCCACAGATCACCATCCTGCCGCTGTTCATCCTCTATTTCGGCATCGGCGCCGCCTCGAAAATCGCCTTCGGCGTGACCCACGGCATGTTTCCGATCATCGTCACCATCGTCGCCGGCGTGCAGAACCTCAAGCCGATCCTGCTCACCAGCGCGCGCTCGATGGGCGCGAGCCGCTGGCAGATGCTGCGCTGGGTGATCTTTCCGCACATGATCCCGAGCTTCTTCGCCGGCATGCGGCTCGGCATGACCGGCGTGCTGCTCGGCGTGCTGTTGGCCGAGCTTTACGTATCGACCGCCGGCATCGGCCACTTCACGACGCTTTTCACTCAGAACTTCGACCCGACCAAGCTGTTCGGGCTGGTGGCGATGCTGGCGGCAATGGCGATCGCGCTCAACGAAATGGTGCGCCGCGCCGAGACCAGGTTCAGCCGCTGGCGATAGGGGGATTGCCGAAATGGCGAAGCTCAAGCTGACGGTTGCCTGCGGCGACTACGAGATCGTTCGCGCGCTGAGCGACGGGCGGGTCGAGGCCGACGGCATCGAGCTTGTCATGCTCACCGGCATGGGCTCGCGCGAACGCCACTGGCGCATGGCGCGCAAGAGCGAATTCGACGTCTGCGAGATCAATGTCGGCGGCTACTACATGGGGCGCGAGCACAGCGAAGCGCTCGCCGCCATCCCGGTCTTCTTGCACCGCCGCTTCCGTCACGGCTTCGTCTTCGTCAACGCCGATGCCGGCATCCGCACGCCGCGCGACCTCATCGGCAAAAGAATCGGCGGTACGAATTTCCAGCCGGCGTCCAACATCTGGATGCGCGGCATCCTGGAGGAATTCCATGGCGTGCCGCACCGGCAGTGCACCTGGGTCGTCGAGCGCAGCGAGGACGTGGAGTTCACCCCGCCCGAGGATTTGCGCATCGAGATGATCGCGCCCGGCAAGCGGCTCGACGTGATGCTCGCCGAGGGCGAAATCCCGGCCATGCTGTCACCCGACATTCCAAGGCTGTTCCTCGAAGGCGACAAGCGCATCGTGCGGCTATTCCCGGACTACAAGGAAATCGAGGCCGCGTTCTTCCGCCAGACCGCAATTTTCCCGATCATGCACGTCACCGTGGTGAAGCAGGAGATCATCGACAGGTACCCGTGGGTCGCGACCAACCTGGTCAAGGCGTTCGAGGCAGCGAAGGCGCTCGCCTACCGCCATATCGCCAATCCGCGCGCCGTGCCGCTCGCCTGGGTGCGGACCGCCTGGGAGGAGCAGCAGGAGATTCTGGGGCCCGATCCCTGGGCCTACGGGCTCGGCGACGCGAACCGCAAAAATCTCAAGACCGTACTGCGTTATTGCCATCAACAGGGCTTGATCGGCCGCATGATGCGGCTCGAGGACCTTTTCGCCGATACCGATCTCGGCGATGCGGGCGGCGGGGCGGAGAACATCTGAGCCATTCAACGGACGGATAGAGCGCAGCGAAACTCTTCGTGTGCGGCAAGAAAAGATGGGTTCGCTGCGCTCGACCTATCCTGTGGTTGTGTAACGCGTGAGGAGGCACCATGCCTGAGCAAAAAGACGACCCGGCCTTCCTGTACTTCCCGACCAACTACCGCTGGTCGATGGGACTGCTGATCTGCCTGTCCGGCGCGCCATGGATCGGGGTCGAGATCGACGAGGTCAACAGGGTCGGCCGCGCGCTCGCCGACAAGGTTGGCGACGATGCGGCCTGGTTCGAGGAATGGTGCCGCATGGGCGACAAGATCGAAGCGCGCGGGCGCGAGGCCGAGCGCGCCGGGCACAAGCTCACCGCGGCCTCGTGCTTCATGCGCGCGTCGCGCTACTACCAGACCGGCGAGCGCTTCATTCATCCGCGCTCGCAGCGCAGCATGGATGTCTACGCAAAGTCGGTGAGCATCTTCAAGGACGCCGCCGCCATCATCCGGCGGCCGCGCATCGAGGCGGTCGAAGTGCCCTATGAGGGCACCAGCCTGCCGGCGCTGCTGGTGCATCCGGACCCGGACGTGACGCGCCGGCGCCCGGCTCCGGTGATGGTGTTCTTCGACGGTTTCGACGTCACCAAGGAGCTGCAATACGGCTACGGCGTCCCCGACCTCGCGGCGCGCGGCGTCGGCTGCCTGATCGTCGACGGGCCGGGCAACGGCGAGAGCGTGCGCTTCCGCAATCTGCCGCTGATCGCCGAGACCGAGGACTACGCCACGCCGGTCTACGAGTATCTCGCCGGCCGCGACGAATTCGACCCCAAACGCATCGGCGTGATGGCGCTCAGCCTCGGCGGCTATTACGCGCCGCGCGCGGCCTCGCTGGAACGGCGCTTCGCCTGCTGTGTCGCCTGGGGCGCGCAATGGGACTATCACGACGTCTGGGCGCGGCGGCTCGAGGCGCTCGATTCCGGCAAGGTCCTGTCGCTGTCGGTGCCGCCGGAGCACCTGCAATGGGTGCTTGGCGCGCCGGATCGCGCCGCGGCGCTGAAAAAGCTCGAGGGCTTCCGGCTCGACGGCATCGTGCAGAAGATGACCTGCCCGTTCCTGCTGCTGCACGGGGCGGGCGACGAGCAGATTCCGCTGGCGACCGCGGAGCGGCTCTATGCGGCGGTCGGCTCCAAGCAGAAGGCGCTCAAAGTGTTCACGCGCGAGGAAGGCGGCTTCCACCATTGTCAGGTCGACGACGCCACCATTGCCGTTCATTACATGTGGGACTGGATCGGCGACGTGCTCAATGCCGGAGCTTGATCGAAAAACCATGAGCAAAGCTCGCAAGACCCGCAAGGCTCGTAAGGCCGCCAAGTCTCCGGCAAAAACTCGGCACGCTGCCGGGGCGCGCAAACCCGCCAAGGCAAGGGGCGCCGCGAAGGCCGTCAAGAGACGCGGCGGCGCCGCAGCGCCACTCTATCTCACGGAAGGAGACGTGCGGGCGCTCGTCACCGTCAAGGACGCGATCGCGGCACTCGAAAGCCTGTTCGCAACCTGGGCCGAGCCATCGACCATCAACCTGCCGCGGCAGCGCGCGCGGGTCGGCCAGGGCGAATTCAACCTGATGGGCGCAGCCTGGGGTGCGAAGCAACTGTACGGCCTCAAGGCCTATTACGGCGGCCCCGGCGGGCGCTTTCACGTGCTGCTCTACTCGGCGGCCGACGGCAGGCTCATGGCCATGATCGAGGCCGACAGCCTCGGCCAGATGCGCACCGGAGCGACGAGCGGCCTCGCCACCCGGCTCCTTGCCAACCCGACCGCGCGCACGCTCGGCGTCATCGGCGCCGGCTGGCAGGCTTTGGCGCAGGTGGCGGCGGTCTGCGCGGTGCGGCCGATCGGCGACGTGCGCGTGTTCAGCCGCACCGCCGCGCATCGCGAAGCATTTGCGCGCAAGATCGAGCGCGAGCTTGGCGTTGCGGCGCAGCCGGTGCCGTCCGCCGAGGCGGCGGTCGGCAACGCCGATATCGCCGTCACCATCACCAAATCGGCGGAGCCGGTGCTGCGCGCGAACTGGCTCAAATCCGGCGTCCACATCAATGCCGCGGGCGCCAACGCCGCCGCGCGTCGCGAACTCGATGCCGAGACCGTGCTGCGCTCGACGGTGCGCGCGACCGATCACGTGGCGCAGGCGCAGCTGGAAGCCGGCGAATACCGCGACCTCGTCGCCGCCGGCAGGCTGCAATGGCGCGACATTGTGGAGCTGGGCGACATCGTCACCGGCAAGGCAGCCGGCCGCCGCGGACCGGCCGACATCACGCTGTTCAAGTCGCTCGGCATCGCACTCGAAGACGTGGCCTTCGCCGACCTGATCTGCCGCCGCGCGATCGAACGCGGCGTCGGACGGTCGATGCCGTGACCGCCGGCCGGGTCATATCGCCGCACAAGCCCGGCATTGGCGTCGCCCTGCTGCTATGGTTTGCCGAACCAAACGCATCGTTCTGCCAAGCAGAAATTTGACAGCGAAAAAAGGGAAGACGCCATGCGCAAGGAATTTTTTCGACGATCGACTTCGCTGTTTGCTGTTGCGACCGCGGCGATCCTGGGTGCGGCGATTCCAGCCCAGGCCTATGACATCAGCGCCATCCTGCCGCTGACCGGCGGCGCCTCGTTCCTTGGCAAGGCGGAGCAGAAGTCGCTGCAACTCGCCGAAACGATGATCAACAAGGCGGGCGGCATTCAGGGCCAGCAGCTTCATTTCGAACTCTACGACGACCAGAGCAATCCGCAGGTCGGCGTCCAACTCGCCAATCGCGTCATTGCGGCCAAGCCCGCCATCATATTCGGATCGTCGCTCGTCGCGGTCTGCAACGCGATGGCGCCGCTGATGCAGAACGGCCCCACCATGTACTGCCTGTCGCCGGGCATTCATCCGGCAGCAGGAAGCTACGTCTTCACCTCCAGCATTTCGACCTTCGACCTCGCCGACGCGCAAATCCGGTATTTCCGGCAAAAGGGCTGGACCAGGCTCGCCTTCATGACCAGCGCCGATGCTACCGGGCAGGACGCCGAGCGCGGGCTCAACGAGGTGGTCGGCCGTCCGGAGAACAAGGACATCACCGTCGTCGAACGCGCGCATTTCAATACCACCGACGTCAGCGTCGCCGCCCAGATCGAGCACATCAAGGCGGCCAATCCGCAGGCCTTGATCGCCTGGAGCACCGGCACGCCGATCGCCACCGTGTTCAAGGGCATCATCCAGGCCGGCCTCGACATCCCGATCGCCACCACCAACGGCAACATGACGTACGCGCAGATGACGCAATATGCGTCGTTCCTGCCGAAGCAGCTCTACATCGGCGCTCCCGAATGGGTGCAGCACGACGGCGTCATCACGCTCGATCCGGCGGTGGAAGCGGCGCAGAAGAAGTTCTTCGATACCTTCAAGACGGCAAACGAAAAGCCCGACATGCCCTCGACGCTGGCCTGGGACCCGACCATGATCGTGGTCGACGCCCTGCAGCATCTCGGCACCAAGGCGACGGCCACGGAGCTGCGCGACTATCTCGCGGCCCTCAAGGGCTATGCCGGCATCAACGGCATCTACGATTTTACCAAGACGCCGCAGCGCGGGCTCGACGTCCAGGGCGCCCTGGTGACATTGTGGAACCCGACCCAGCAGACGTGGCAGCTGGTGAGCAAGCCGACGGGCATTCCGCTTGACCATTAGGCACCGTTAGGTCGCGGAGCGGAGCAGGCGGAAGGATCAAGTGGCCTCGATCATCGTCGGCGGCCTGCTGCAGGGCAGCGTGTTTGCCATTGTGGCGCTGGGCTTCGCGCTGGTGTTCCGGGTGACCGGCGTCATCAATCTGTCGCAGGGCGCGTTCTGCATCGTCGGCGCGCTGTCGATGTACACGCTCGAGCAGACGCTGGGGTGGCCCTCCCCGCTCGCCGCACTTGTCGCCGTCATCGCAACGACCGCGTTCGGTGCGGCGCTCGGCGCGGCGACATTCGTCCCGGCGCTGGCGCGGCTCCCCAACAGCAGCATGCTGATGCTGACCGCCGGCCTGCTGACGCTGATCGAAGGCGCGGTGCTGGTGGTATGGGGCAGCGATCCTTACGATCTGCCGTCGTTTTCCGGCGAAGCGCCGGCAACCATCGCCGGGCTGCGCGTGCCGACCCAGGGTTTCTGGATCGCGGGCGCGGCGGCGGTCGTGGTCCTGGCGCTGTGGTACGTGCTCACCCGCACGCTGCTCGGCAAACAGCTTCGCGCCTGCGCCGAGAACCCGCTGGCGGCGCGGCTGATGGGCATCGACGTGCCGCGCATGACGCTGTTGAGCTTCGCCATGGCGGCGATGATCGGCGCCATCGGCGGCATCGTGGTGGCGCCGGTCGCCTCGCTGCAATTCGATTCCGGACAGTTCTTCACGATTTTCGGCTTCATCGCCGTCGCCATCGGCGGCATGGGGTCCTTCGTTGGCGCCGTGGTCGGCGGGCTTATTCTCGGCGTCGCCGAGCAGCTGGCGGCGGGCTACGTCTCGTCGCTGTTCAGCAACGGGCTCGCCGTCGTGCTGCTGCTGCTGATCCTGCTGGTGCGGCCGAGCGGCCTGTTCGCCACCGGCGTGGCGCGGCGCCAGGACGTGCGCGACGAGCAGCAGGTTCATCTCGGCGTCGTGCGCTTTCGCAGCCGCGACGCCGCGCTGTTCGGCGCGCTCGCGGTCGCTTTGCTGGTCGTGCTGCCGTGGCTGATCCCGGAGACGAGCGGCCTTCTGAGCTCGCTGGTGATCACCGGGATTCTCTTCATCGGCGTGCTCGGACTCGACATCCTCATGGGCTATACCGGTCAGGTCAGTCTCGGCCAGGGCGGCTTCATGGCGATTGGCGGCTACACCGCCGCGATCCTCGCCGTGAATTACGGCTGGCCCCCGCTCCTTGGCACCGCGGCCGGGATCGTGCTCTCGCTTCTTTGCGCGCTGCTGCTGTCGTTGACGACGATGCGGCTTCGCGGCGTCTATCTGGCGCTCGCGACCCTCGCGTTCGGGCTGCTCGTCGATTCGCTCGCCGTCGGCATGATGGACGTGACCGGCGGCCCATCGGGTCTCGTCGGCATTCCCTCGTTCTCGATCGGCGCCTATTCGTTCGGCACTCCGCTCTCGATGTATTACCTGGTGCTGGCGCTGATGATCGCGCTGGTGCTGCTGCTGCTTGGCGGCGTGCGCTCGAGCTTCGGACGGGCGCTGAGAGCCATCCGCACCGACCAGACGGCGGCGGCGGCGCTGAGCATCGACGTGGCGCGCTACAAGGTGGCGGCCTTCGCCATCAGCGCGGCGCTCGCCTCGCTCTCAGGCAGCCTCTATGCGTTCTTCTTCCATTTCCTGTCGCCCGAAATGGTCAACACCTCGCGCTCGCTGGAGATGATCACCATGCTGGTGATCGGCGGCGAGGGCACGCTGGTGGGCTCGCTGGTCGGCGTCGCGCTGCTGACGCTGCTGCCCGAGATCTTCCAGCCCTTCGCGCTTTACAAGCGGCTCGCCGAGGGCGCACTCCTCGTCCTCACCTTCCAATATCTGCCGGCCGGCATTTACGGCACTTTCGCCGGCTGGCTGTCGCGCCTCGGCGGTGCACGCGAGCGGCAGCGCACGGGCGGCCTGCTGCTGTCGAAGGACCAAGGCCGATGAGCGCCTGCGCCCTCAAGGTCGCCAACGTCAGCAAGAAGTTCGGCGGCCTCGCGGCGATCGCCGACGTCTCGCTCGAAGTTCCGGACGGCGGCGTGACGGCCTTGATCGGTCCGAACGGCGCCGGCAAGACGACGCTGTTCAATCTGATCACAAATCTCTTTCCTTCGACGGCGGGCGAAATCTTCTTCTACGGCGCGCCGCTCAACGGCCTGTCGCCCGGCGCGATCGCCGGGCTCGGCCTGATCCGGACATTTCAGACCGCGCGCGTATTCCCCGGCATGACCGTGGCGGAGAATGTGCTGGTCGGCGGTCACAACCAGGTCCGCCGTGGCGCCATCGAGCAGATGCTGTGGCTGCCGTCGGCCCGCCGCGAGGAACGCGTGCTGGCCGCCAAGGCGGATGCGTTCCTCGACATCGTCGGCCTGTCCCGCTTCCGCGATGAGGCGGCGAGCAATCTGCCGATGGGAGCGCAAAAGCTTCTGGAGGTGATCCGCGCACTGATGGCGCGGCCGCGCATGCTGCTGCTCGACGAGCCGGCCGCCGGCCTCAACGACAGCGAAACCGCGGAGCTCGCCTCGCTGCTGCGCGCGGTGCGCGACAGCGGCATCACCGTGATGGTGGTCGAGCACAACATGTCGCTGGTCATGGGCGTCGCCGATCGCGTCATGGTGCTCGACGCCGGCACTCTGGTGGCGGCCGGCAGTCCGCAGGAGATCCGGCGCAATGCGCGCGTGATCGAGGCCTATGTCGGCCAGGCCCACGGGGAGGCAGCGCCGTGATGCTGGAGCTTCGCGCCGTCTCGACTGGATACGGCGGCACGCCGGTGGTTCACGACATCGATCTCACCGTGCAGGCTGGCGAGATCGTCACCCTGGTCGGCGCCAACGGCGCCGGCAAGACCACCTTGGTGAAGACGATATCCGGCCTGCTGCGGGCGCAGCGCGGTCAGATCCTGTTCGAGGGCAAGCGCATCGAGACGCTGTCGGCGCGCGCACGGGTGATGCTGGGCATCGCCCACGTGCCGGAAGGGCGACAGACCTTTGCCGGGCTGACCGTGGCCGAGAACCTGGAGCTGGGCGGTCTCCTCAACCGCCAGCGCACGCGAGGCGATACCGCAAGCCGCATGCGCGACGTCTGCACGCTGTTCCCGGTGCTCATCGAACGGCTGCACGAACCGGTCGCCAATTTTTCCGGCGGCCAGCACCAGATGCTCGCCATCGCGCGCGGGCTGATGGCGAGTCCGAAGCTCCTGGTGCTGGACGAGCCGTCGCTCGGGCTGTCGCCGGTTCTGGTGGCGCAGATCTTTAAACTGATCGCCAGCCTGCGCGGCCGCGGCATGGCGATCCTTCTGTCCGAGCAGAACGCGAGATTGAGCCTCGCCATTGCCGATCGCGGCTATGTGATCGAGAACGGGCGCGTGGCGATATCCGGAGACGGCCGCGAATTGCTGCACTCGAGCGACATCGCCGAGCGCTATCTCGGCGTCGGCGCGGACCTGGGGACCGGCAGCGCCGCGCGCGACGCGGACTATGCGGCGAAGCTGCGCCAGCTCATGGCCGGGTGACGGAGTTTATGCCGTCATAATGACAACACCGCGCCTCGACGCCTATGATGCGAGCCAGCCAACGACCGGAGCCCCGCCATGACGGACATATCGACCGCCGCCGAACGCAAGCCGTCATCGCCGGCGTCGCGAACGCGGGCCTTGTCGAGCGCGCTCGGCGCCGAAATCCTCGGCGTCGACTTGCGCGAGGCGATGGACGATCGCCTCACCGCCGAGCTGCGCGACGCCTGGCACCAAAACCTCGTCATCCTGCTGCGCGATCAGCACCTGTCCGAGGAGGATCAGGTGCGCTTCGCCGAGCATTTCGGGCCGCCGGCGACGATCCACACCAAGCAATTCGTGCAGCGGCATCCGGCCGTCATGCTGATCTCCAACATCAGGGAGGACGGCAAGCCAATCGGCGCCTTGCCGGACGGCGAGATGCACTTCCACACCGATCAGTGCCATCAGGAACAGCCGGCGATGGCGTCGATGCTCTACGCCATCGAGGTACCGCGCCAGGGCGGCAATACGCTGTTCGCCAATGCCTATGCGGCCTACGAAACGCTGCCGCAGGACATCAAGCGACGCATCGAGGGGCGCCACGCGCTCAACGCCTACGACTACGACAATGCCGCGACCAAGCGCGGCACCAAGCTGGCCGAGGGCGTGCCGTGCTACGCGCATCCGGTGGTGCGCACCCATCCGGCGACCGGCCGCAAGGCGCTCTATGTCAACCGCCTGATGACGGTGCGGATCGAGGGCGTGGCGGACGAAGAGAGCAACGAGCTTCTCGACTTCCTGTTCGACCACCAGGAGCAGCACCGGTTCATCTACGAGCACGTCTGGCGCGTCGGCGACATCCTGATGTGGGACAACCGCTGCACGCTGCACGCCCGCACCGATTTCAGCTCCGAGGAGCGGCGCCTGATGCGGCGCGTGACGATACTGGGCGAAAAGCCGGTGTGAGCGGCGCTCACGCCGCGGCCCGCCGGCGCACGATCGCGCGCGCGGCGCCGAGGATCAGCAGATAGGCGAAGCCGAGCGGCGCGAACAGGATCGGCGGCAGCGGCCACAGATTGGACTTGCCGATCAGGCCGGCGACCGCGACGCCGAGGAGCGGCACGAAAGCAATCAGCGGAACGAGCGCCGCGATGCGCCAGCGGCCGAACCAGGCCAAGCCGAACCATATCTGCAGGATGAGGTAGAGCGGCAGCATCTCGTTGACCAGCGCGCCGAGCCAGACGCTGCGGTCGGACAGCAGAAGGCTGTGCCGATAGACGACCAGGGCGACGATGTAGATCAGCGTTCCGATCGCGCCGATGACGATCCCGGCCATCGCGACGGTCCAGCCGGCGAAATTGTTCGACGCCATCATCTTCCGGCGCGCGATGAGGCCGACGATCAGTCCGAGCGGGGCGAAGACGAAGATGGCGCAGACCAGCGACCCGATCGCCAGGTTCTCGTAGCTCTTGCCGGGCGTTGCGCCGGCGGGACGGCCGGGAATTTCGGTCGGGTCGGCCACAGGCATCTCGACACCCGCTGCACGTCTTCCGTGTATACGCGCAGCAATGTTATCATGCCGTCGTCTACAGTGGTGATACTGGTAAATCCATAATCGACACAGGGAGGTAGACCATGTCTTGCTTCAAGATCAGCGCGGCCGTGCTGGGGCTCATGATCGGGGCGCTCGCGGCGGCGCCTGCCGGTGCATGGGATCGCAGCCGGGTCGACGTGCTGGCGGTTCTGCCGGACGTCACGCCGGGCGTGCCAAGCAGCGTCGAAGGCCTCACAGTCGGGCCCGACGGCAACATCTACGTTCCGACGTTCGGCTTCAACACCAAGGGCGCCCTCACCGGCAACGCCGTGCTCTTCGTGATCAGCCCGAGCGGCCAAGTGATCCGCAAAGTCACGATCCAAAACTCGAGCCCGCATATGCTCGGACTCGCCTTCAATCCGGCCAACGGCGACCTGGTGGTCCTCGACTTCGGGGCCGGCAACGTCCTCAAGGTCGACCCGGTGCACGGCACGTCCACCCTGCTGGCGGGCCCGATCGCCGGTTCCGGTCTCAACGCGCTGACCTTCGACAGGTCGGGCAACATCTACGTGTCGGACAGCTTCAACGGCGTGATCTGGAAAATCCCGGCCAATGGCGGCACCCCGGTGGCATGGAGCAACAGTCCGCTGCTCAGTCCCGGAACCGGCCTGACACCGCCGTTCGGCGCCAACGGCGTCGAGTTCAACACCGAGCGCACGATCCTGTACGTGGCCGACACCGCGTTCCATCAGATCATCCAGATCCCGGTCAAATCCGACGGCAGCGCCGGACCGGCGTCGATCCTGATCACCGGCATCAACGCCCCGGACGGCATCCTGGTCGACCGCGACGACAACATCTGGATCTGCTCCAACCAGGAAGACGAGATCGTCATCATCGACAAGACCGGGAAGGTGATCGCCAAGCTCGGCGACTTCTACGGCATCGACCGCAATGGCATCGCACAGGGCTTCTTATTCCCGGCGAGCCTCGCCTTCAGCCGGGACGGCACCACGCTCTACGTCTCGAACCTGACGCTGTACCTGCCGTATGCGGGCGCCAGTGCGGCGATCGACTCGGCCTGGACGCTCGACGTCAAGGGCTACACGGTGTCGAAGCTTCCCGCCGTGATCCCGCCGTTTCCCGCCCGGCTTGGACCGCCCTATTAAGACCAGAGCATGATCGACGAAGCGACAGGGGCCGCCTTCGGGCGGCCCCTTGTCATTGGAGCGAGAGCGGAGCGCAAGCGGCCAAGTCAGTTCGCCGTCAGGCCGCGAGCAGCTTCTGCACCTCGGTGACGAGTTCGCGCAGATGGATCGGCTTCGACAGCACCTTGGCGTGCTTGGGCGCGCTCGAATCGGAGTTGAGCGCCACCGCCGCGAAGCCGGTGATGAACATGATCTTGATGTCCGGATCGAGTTCGGCGGCCCGGCGGGCAAGCTCGATCCCATCCATCTCCGGCATGACGATGTCGGTGAGCAGGAGCTCGAACGGCTCCTCGCGCAGCCTTTGGTAGGCGGACAGGCCGTTGTCGTACGACGTCACGTCGAAGCCGGCGTTCTGCAGCGCCTTGACCAGGAACCGGCGCATGTCGAGATCGTCTTCCGCGAGCAGGATTTTGGACATGGCAACTCGTGTCCGGCGTCAGCCGGTCCCCCCTTCATTCCATAAGCCGGATCGCCGGTAAACAAGGAGTGAAGGCTGGGCGTGGCAAGCCCCGCCTTTTGGCGGTCTTGGCGGCCATGAGTCCTATGGACAATGCCGGCTGGCGCACGCTAGGGATCGTTGCGGGCTGCGATTCTCCGGAAGACCCCTCGGACGTCATGTTGGAAATCCAGGACGAATTCGATCCTCCCTTCGAGGCCGTCGAGCCGGCGGAATGCCGCGGCCCGGTCCTGTTCAATTCGCCCCACAGCGGGCGGGTCTATCCGCGCCAGTTCTTGCTGACCTCACGGCTCGACCTCGCGACGCTGCGCCGGTCCGAGGACAGCTTCGTCGATGATCTGATCGCCGGCGTGGTGGCGCGCGGGCACCCGATCATGCGGGCGCACTTCCCCCGCTGCTTTGTCGACGTCAACCGGGAGCCCTACGAGCTTGACCCGCGGATGTTCGACGGGCGGCTACCCTCCTTCGCCAATACCCGCTCGATGCGGGTTGCCGGCGGCCTCGGCACGGTGGCGCGTGTCGTCGGCGACGCCCAGGAAATCTACGACCAGCGTATCTCGGTGGCCGAGGCGTTGCGCCGGATCGACGGCCTTTACAAGCCGTACCACCGTGCGCTGCGTCGCCTGTTCATGCGGCTTCATCGCGATTTCGGCGCCGCCATGCTGGTCGATTGTCATTCCATGCCTTCGACCACCGGAGGCAGGGACGAGCGCCCGCGCGCCGATCTTGTCATAGGCGACCGCTACGGCACGAGCTGCGTACCGGTCGTGGCCGAGACGATCGAGCACACCATGCGCGGCTTCGGCTATGCGGTCAGCCGCAACAAGCCCTATGCGGGCGGCTTCATCACCGAGCACTACGGCAATCCGACAACCGGCCTGCACGCGATCCAGCTCGAGATCAACCGGGCGCTGTATATGGACGAGCGGCGCTACGAGCGCTCGGCCTCGTTCGCGAAGCTCGCCGGCGAATTCGAGATCCTGGCCGACCGACTCACCGAAATTCCGCTCGAAGAGCTGCGCCCCTACCGTGCCGCGGCCGAGTAGTCGGCCCTCCGGCGTCTCGCCGCGCGCGTAAACAA
>Ga0182024_10003645_pt1 | contig 36404 bp, 55 predicted proteins | sample P32metaG_FD_120480 | JGI IMG/M metagenome (GOLD analysis project Ga0182024, IMG submission 120480) | Permafrost microbial communities from Stordalen Mire, Sweden - P3-2 metaG (Illumina Assembly) | ecosystem: Environmental > Terrestrial > Soil > Wetlands > Permafrost | place: Sweden: Stordalen...
CCTATGAGACCTAAAACGTGGAGCGAAAGGAGGATTGCAGTTGCAGCGTAAGTCTCAATTATTGTGTGAGAAAGAATGGTGCGCCCGGGGGGATTCGAACTCCCGACCTTTTGGTTCGTAGCCGATGATTCCTACCTAACCTGTTGAAACATAAGGGGGCATCATTGGGCATGAGTAGGCATACGACGACGCAGAATCATGAAGTTAGACTTGTTTTTTAAGGGCTTGTTGTACAGATGTGGTACGCGGTGGCTTAACAATAATTTCCTTCAGCTTTTTGGGCAGGGTGAACCCGACCCCCATCTTCTTAGCCTGTGCCAAACGGAATTGCGGATCATCGCGAACCTTGTCGTAACGGCCAGACATATCACGATCGGATGAATGTCCTAGCCAATATTTCAATAGACCATCCGGGCAGACCTTTACATTTCGAAGATAGGTATTTCGATACCGCCGAGTGCCATGAAAGCCCGACCGCGGGATGCCTACTTTTTTCAGGAGAGGGTGGAAGTTGCGGCGTAGAAAATTGCTTTGGCGAATGATGCCGCCTTTACTGTCTGAAAAAATGTACCCCGTGGTCCTTTTCCCGATAAAGGACTTTAGAAGTGTTGCCACGCCTGGATATAACTCCACAATTCGACGAGAGTTTTCCGTTTTCGGTGTCTGAATGGTCCCCTCATCTGCCGCTTGTTCCACTTGAATAGCCTTGCCGTTAAAGTGGCGAATCTCAAGCCCAAACAATTCGCCGACACGCAGACCGCTCGATGCAAGCAGGATGGTGAACATCTGATCCCGTCGATCGCCATTTTTAATAAGGTTTTCAATTTGGCCACGAGTGAACGATGGCCTGTTTTGCTCGCGCTGTTTAATTTGTGGCATATCAAGAAAAGTTTTATTCCAGTTCGTCGGATAGCGTTCATCGCCGTTTTCGTCGATCGCGCTGGCCTTCACTAGCTGAATAACCTGGACGACATTTCGCACCGATTTCGCGGAGAGCCCGGTCAGTCCCGCCGCAAAATCTCGCACCACCTTGTTTGTGACATCAGGCAGCAGAGTGTTTTGTAGCGCGGGAAGAATGTGAACTTTCAGATGTGACCGCCACGATCTCGCTGTCTTCGCCTTGATTGGGTCGCGCTGACGAGTCTGGCAAAGGTCAAGCCAGATAGCCGATTGTTCTTTGAACGTGGGACCACTCTTGGCGCCGCCCGGCTTCGGATTGAGACTATGAAGAAACTTCTCTGCCTCTTGTTCTACGGATTGTTGGGTCCTGTGACGCAGATCGAAGTCAGCGAGCTTTGTGGAAGTCGTTTGCCAAATCTTTTCGCCGTTCACAACCGTGAAACTTTTATAGCGAAGATGCCAACTTTGACCCTTTCGGAAAATCTTTCCTCGTTGCACCTACGTCCTCTTCTTGCGAGATCTAACGGTATTTGAATTAGTTCCGTTGGTGTTTGACAAGTTCTCCAGCCATGCCACAACTTGGTCCCAATCAAAGCGGACGTACCGCCCCATCGGTTTTGATGGAATTGGATTCTTGCAACGCGCACGCTGTTTTGCGTAAATCCACGAGATAGGAACCTTAAGACGGCCGGCCAACTCTTCAGGTGTTAATATCTCGCCGCAATTACGGGCTCGCATCAACGTGTCTTCGGCTACTTCTCGAGCACACCCGAATCTCTCCATCATCCCTTGTATTGCTTGTTGAACGGAGGGGGAGTCCTTTAGAAGAGGGTCAAGAGGAACGAACTTGTCCCCACGTGGTCGATCCATTGGCCGCTTCTTGAAAGCTCTGGCCCGTTCTAAAATTACCGTAATGTCGTCCATTTCGCTCCATCATTGAATGGGGCAATGCCCGGACCACTGACGGTCCACGTGTTTTACTTCTTTTCAACCGCCTTCAGAAGTTCATCCGCCGCGCTTGCGATCACCTCAGCATTAACCGGCTTACTCAAACTCTCAGAATCGTGAATCGTTCCGGCGTAAATGGTCGCCGCCATATTCGCCAACACCTGCTGTCGTTTCGTTAACTTCGCCATGATTTGATCTCCTTTGAATGATCTTCGACTAATTGATGGTTAAACTCGCGCTCACGCTCGCAGCCTGCTTTGCCCCGTTCGTGGCCTGTATCTGAATCTGGTAAGACCCTGGAACGGTCCCGCTATTCTGCGTTGGAACCTTTTGCCCCGTGGACCCGCCTCCGCAAGATCCGCAAAGAACCATAGCCCCTAATGCCCAAACGATCCGTCTGCGTCGTCCCACGCTCAATAGGATGCCAGAAAAAAGGACGATTAAAATCGTAGGCCGAATAAAAAAGCCCCCTGGCGCCACAAAGGACGCGCTAGGAGCCGTTGTGCTGCACGCAACGGTCATCCCCGACGTTGTACATCGACCGGCAGGAATACTCGCGGTGACGGACAGCGTTGGGTTGCTCGAGAAGTTTGCGGCCGTAACTTGATACGTGAACGACGATCCGGGCGTGCCACTTTGATTCTGCGGCAGCACACTGATCGCAGGATTAGACGCCGGCGCAAATGAGCCCGTCATTGAAATATTCGCGGTTCCGATCGTGACCTCACAAGGGTTCGTAGAACCGCATCCCGCATAACCTGCGAACGTCACGAACACGAAACCAGGATTAGGCACGCCAGTCAGCGTTACGATCGTGCCGGTAGGCCAGCCCGCGGTACTTTCCATTGGTGGGCTTACAGAAAAGACGCCTTCGCTTGGGTTGAGATCCGTGACGTTAATGTTGAACATCGGTGGCGCGTCTGACTTTATGTCCAGCACGAATTGTTGCGTGGCTGGACTAGAGACGCCGTTTGTTGCCGCGAAGGTTAGAGCATAAATGCCAGTCGCTCCCGCCGTACCAGCGGTGCCTTGCGCCGGCGTTCCTAACAATTCTGTCCCGTTGAAGGTGATTCCTTGTGGTAAAGCACCTGTCACAGAAAAGGTGGGAGCCGGATCTCCGCTGGCTGTGAGCGTAAATGTTGACGGTTGCATTTCCGTGAATGTCACGGTGTTAGCGGATGTGAAGGCGGGCGCCACCGTTCCGGATTCTACGAAGGGAATTGAAGCGAAAATGTTCGCGCTTTGTGTTGTGGTCTCGCCGACCTCAAGGACGTAATCCGTTTCGCCTTGCGCCACAAGGACACCCGCAGCGAACCCGAATACGTCATCCGTGGCGCTCAATGTCTGCCCTTGGGTCCACGAGGAACCGTCCGGGTTCAAATTGAATAGAGAGATCCCGCTTCCGCCTGCGATTGCCAGAACGCCGTTGCTATAGGACATCGATATCGCATCCGCGCTATAAATGTTAATGGTGTTTAACGAGGCGGATTCCTGTGAGACGAGAAGTTCCTGAATAAATATGTTCCCCTGAGCGCCGTTCGAAATCCCACCTTGCGATACAATTTCCACGATCCCGCCATTCAGAAACACTACCCCAAGAAGATTTGCTCCTTCCGCTGTGGCAGGCAAGAGCCACGTAAAAGCACCCGAAGCATAAGAGCCAAGAGTGAATGTAGATGGCACTTGCCCTACGGCCGGCGAGAACACGGCGATATTAAATCCGTTTCCGAAATCCCCTACCATGACATTGCCGGTTGGCGCTGGCGTGCAGGCTGTTGAATCCAAGGCAGCGTCTTCGATTACGAGCCCGCCACTACAAGCCACAAAAAAGTTCTGGTCAAGCAACCCACTTGCTGCACCCGCTCCAAGTAAAGCTGTCTGGGCCGCCTGTGTCACATGACAACCGCTTGTGGAATAGAGCGTCGCGAGTCCAGCAGATGTCACGATCAGAATTGAATCAGTAGCAGGGGATTGTGCTGTTCCGAAATTGAGAACTTGAATTGCCGAGATTGGCCACGCGATAGTGACCGGCGAAACTATAGGCGCGTTGATGTTTCCGCTGCCTGCGTTGCTCAAGCATTCAAAGCTGCCTTGGAAATCAACGGTCAAAATATCCTCGAGGGGCTGACCGGCTGAACTGAACTGCCCAACGGCAACCGGTGTAAAGTTACTTCCTGAAGCTGCGACGCCTATGCTGGCGCCGTTTGTCGGGATCGTGGACAGAGTTTGTGCGCCAGTGATTTGCGACGCGAGTACCAGACCACAGAAGATCAAGAATAGTTTTCTCATTTTGAGCCCGCTAGATCAGCACACATGGGAAATGTTCGTTGAAGGGGTTGTCCTGTGTTTGGGTCAATCATTGGCGAAACTCTTCCCTCATCCATTGTCAGCTTCGGTATGCTGGCGAGGAATGTCGGTTCAGCGTTTGTGATACACATATCTGACCCGTGGCTGTGTCCCACGCTGCAAGATCGGCGTCCTTCCAATTAACCGTCGGTTGGTGGTTCCAGTACGATCCTTCCCCAAGGCGCTCAAATCGTCCCGCTGTCAGTCTTCCTGGTTTAAGCGTATGCTCGAGAAACAATGAAGCGCCACAAACAAACAGCACGACTACCACGACGTTGATAGCTTCGCCTCTGGTCATTTCGGCTCCTGTAGCAAATAAAACGGTCTGTGATTTCTAATCCTTAGGTCGTCGCCGCGTTCGTGAAGGAAAGATTCCATAGCGGCATCGTCGCTGAAATGTAAGGTCCATTCTCCAGGCCAAGGCACTGACGTTGAAGGATGCAAAAGCACGATCGGATGAGCATGTGTCACGTCTTTCATTTTCTCCTCACTGTAATAATAACTGGTGCTGTCCCTGGGCTTGTCTCTGTTGGACACGATACAAGTTCGTAATCCGTTGGAGTGCTGAAATCTTTTAATGCAACCCGCAAGGGCAGGCTCTTTGTTTGTTTGCTGTGGAAAATAGCAATACCTTGATCGTCTGAAAATATCTCACTCTTGCCCACAAAGAGAGCGGCACCTTCGATTGGCTCGCCATCTGGACCCACCACACGAAAAATATATTGTTCCCGACCTGAAGACTCGTGACGAGGCGGTTCCATAGATGTGCCGCTCGCAATCGGACCAGCAAACCACGAAGTGCCAGAGACGGTATAGATCAATTTACGATTCGGCAGAGACACCGTGCTTGCATTTATTGTGGATAGATGTGGCGCGTGAAACGATACTTGCACCGTCAGAACCTTTTGAAACGGCGACCGATTGGCTGTCACGAAGGGGAAATATAGTACCTGATAACCGACGTTCGTCGAGAATTCAGATCGCACGTAGGCAAAGCCTGGATTGACGTTCCACGTACCCGAAGAATCCGAAACGTAACTCGAGACCGACCAATGGCGGTTAATGCGCCAAGTCGTGTTCGTGGTCAATAATCTTGGACCTACCCGTGGAACGAAATAATCGGCGTTGAATTGTACGTTTCTGAAGTGCAGACCCGCGCCGACCGAATCACCACCTTGCAAAACGCCGTCTGCCACGCTGTGAATGTACCCGGCGTGAATACTGAGGAAATCAAAAAATGTTCCAGCCACGCCGAGACTATCGACTGTGGCACGCTCGGAAGTGCCTTCGCCACTTGTCGTGGGAGCCCAAAAGAAAATATTGGTATGGGACCCGCTAAAAGTGACGTGCCGAAGCCACGGAGAATAAGATCCGTTCGCATTGATGCTGCGAGTGCTTTGCAGAAACCCGCCAGAGCCGCCCAGGTTCAGTCTTCGGTTGTGCCACGACACGGATTGCATTGCTGTTCGCCACGATCCCTGAACATTTTCAGATGTTTCAAATCGCAGGGAATCATCGTGCAGAAATGTTCGTGTGAAATAAACGCCCGAGCCGAAATGAAAAGGCGTTACGCCCGTATAGAATCCCGTGGATAAAGCGTACGACGCGGCGCCCACGAAGACAACAAGCCGCTCGTGATGTTGCGACGAACTCTTTGTGGCTGATACACCACGAAGGGGAAAGGCGAGACCACTGCCCGTTAACACAGAATCCCCGAGCGTCAGATCCCATCCACGGTAAGGAAACCGAATACCGACCATCCCGCGCAACTTCCCATCTGTCCAACCTGCCCCGAGTTGTGACTCCGTATTAAGAACGTATATCTTGGCGCCCGCTCCGAACGGAGTCTGCAACTCGTCGCTACTGCCAGCGGAAATCATTGCTACCTGTGGATAGGCTACAGGAGTCACAGAAAAGAGTATTGCGGCCATAAGCAAGGACTTCATTCCAGATTGAAGCCGCCCGCTTTCAAAATCTTTGCGCGTTGATCCTTGCCGTTTTCATTCGCCGCGGCAATGTAGAGGATGCTGCCGATTCGAATCTTGAGAAGTACGCCATTCTGAACTCGCATGGAAGGCGATCCCATCGTGCAGGAGACTTCGACGTTGCATCCCTGAGGACAACTCGCGGATACGTCAATGATGCGCGATCCACGTGGCTCGATCTTGAAGCTCTGCGGCAGTTTTACTTCTACTCCAGGTTCAGGAGTGTCCAGCGTTACTTTCTGTTTATCTTTCACCACAAACTGAAACCACGCGAGCGAGACGCTCATGGGAGTTAATTGATTATTTGTGACTTGAACTTGCGTAACCGCTTTTCCGTTGGAAAAGTTTTCGCTGACGGGACTCACTTGTTGTGCGAATGTGGCAGGGCACGTCGCGAGAACGAAGAATAAGACTGCATACCGCATCGTTTTCTCCTTTAAGAAAAAGGGCGGTTTTTCAGAACCGCCCTGATTCTTTTGGCCGAGATTGTTTACAGAGCAGCGATTGAGAGAGTTGCCGAGCCTGTGTAATTATCGGGAACGGCGTTCGCTGGTATCACGAGCCCTAGAGTAACCACAGTGCTTGTTGAGCCCGAGCCTGGACCTTTGCGATCATCCACAATCGGGGCACAGACATTGTCCCCTGTGACAGCCGCGGGGATGACTCCGTTGCCGCCATTCGCAGCTATTCCTGCCGCGGCGGTTTGATTACAACCTAAGCCTTGCGTCGATGATCCCGCTTCCATCGTGCTCGATGAAGTAATCGAACTCGTGGGAATCACGTTTGCAGGAATCGATCCTGTCAAGGCAGATGCACTGTTGAACCACAAGAACGCCGTGTACCAGCGTTGTTGGGCGAAGGCATAGTTGAACGTGACATTAACTGGTGGTGCAGCGCCACCAGTGCTAGGGAAGACCACAGGATTTCCGGAGGTAATAGTCGCCGAGATCGACTCTCCGTAATTGAACTGCAAATTCAGGGTACTGTTTGCGCCTTGAATTTGTGCTTGCGCCGTACTGATAAAGCCGAAGATCGCAAGGGCGATTACCGCCGCAACGCGAACTCCAAGTCTTTTTATATTCATGTGCTCTCCCCACTGCTAGCCCTCAACAGCGATCGTGCGCGGGGCCAAAACCTTCTACCGTCGAAAATTAGTGGCTTGTGTATCCGTCCGTATTACAGCCCGCGCCGCTTGCGGGTGTGGCTCCTGTTCCTAAAGCGTTGAAAAATATTCCCGTGGGATCGGAGCAATACGCTTGGGTACCGGCACTGATTACGATCGGAATCGCGGTGAACTCAAAACTGGTTGACACGACGTTTCCGGCACTATCGGTAAAAGTGCTAGCGCCGGGTTTGTAAACGATGTTGTAATTTCCATTCACATAATTAGTAGCGAGCGCGGCGGCTTCTGCTGTCGCCATTTCTTGATCGGCTGCAAAGGTTGCCGCCGTAGTGGATGCGAACTCCAACCCGCCCATGTTTGAAGAATTCGGCGGAAAACCTTGCCACGCTGATTGAAATGATGTGGCGTTGGCGGCTAAGGTAGTTACGTTCTGTTTCCCCGCAGATTCATTCGAGGACCGTAGTAACCGAATGCCTGCTGGCACCAAGACCCCCACTAAAACCAAAACCACGGCCATAGCGATTGACAATTCGATCAAACTGAATCCGCGTTGTTTTCTGTTTTGTTTTTTCATACTGTGTTTCTCCTTTGCTGAGTTTGTGGATCTGCCGACCAACTTCTTCGGACTCTCTGAATTTATTGCACCGTCTGGATCGCCCACGAAATGATGCCGGGGTTGTAAGACGAAATGCCCCCGATCCCCGTATTCTCAAAACCGACAACGATTTGTTCGCCGGGGACGACGGCAGAAAGCGTGCATGGGCCATTCCCGTTAGGATTAACTGCGGACGTTCCGTTGTTAACGCCGGAACCCGCTCCGGGTAAATAACAAGCGGAACTAATCTGATTTGTATTCCCTGACTGGAATACCACTATGTTGATTGCGCCATTTCCAGGCAATGCGTTCGAGACAGAAAAAGAAAAGATGGGAGCACTTATCGTGGCCGGATTCGGCGTGCCAGTAATGCCGATTACGGATGACCACGACGGGCCGCCAGAAGAGGAAAGACACGGCCCTACTAATTGGCAAGCCCAAAAATCGTTTGTGGTTAGTGTCGGACCGGGGGTAAACGATCCAGAAGCGTACGTAACCTGCAATGCTTGCGCCGTGCCGATCTGCGACCAATTTACGCCGTCTTGCGACGGCGCCACGGGGTTTAGACCCGTCACGTTTAAGAAAATTGCTGAACTTGATCCAGGCGAAGTTTGGTAAGTTACGATTTGTCCTGGCTGATATGTGGCCCCTTGTGTCCACGCGCCTTGGAAGGCAAGAGGCGCACTCGATCCCGTTCCACTGGTTCCGCTACTGCCCGCACTCGTGGAGCCCGCCGCCGAGACGTTAAATTGTGGATCTGATTCCGTGGCAGGTCGCCCATCGGCGAATTCAATCAACCCGCTGTGAGCGGAATTAGTGCAACTGTTGCCCACGCAGGAGAAGAAATATCGCCCTAGATGATTCACGGGAGACAGTTCGATACTAAAACTCTGATAGCCAATCGGCGGAACAGCCGAACCCGTTGGCGCGCAGGCGAACGCTGTGCCGGTCGCAGGCATCCCAGGCGTAAACACCATTGAATAATTAGGTGGTGCAACGGACAACTCTCCCGCAAGAAGCTCTGCGTTGGAACACGCGGAAGGGAAAGTTAAATTGAAATTCGATAATGCTACTGGCGTGACGAAGGCACCATATCTTGTGGCGAATTGGGATTCAGATAGGTTGATGGCCGCCAACGCCGCCGATGCGTCGATTTCTGATTTAATCGCGGCTAACTTGAAGGCGTTTGGAATAAGAGCGGCACCAATAATTCCCAAGATTGCTAGTACGAGAAGTACTTCGATTAGTCCCGTGCCCTGTTCTGGATTACGCAGTTGCGTGTTTCGCATAAGGTGTTACTCCTTTTCGCTTGACGGTAATTCTCGCCGCAGCATTCGCCGGTGCGATCAGCACGTCGGGACCTATCGCTTCGGCGAGACGCATTGCAGAAACGTAATCAAGACGGATGCGTTTCTCGGGTGCCAGACTCGCGAACGCCACGCGGAGACCTACGCCGCGTTGACTAAGCTTTGTGCATAGGTAGCGGGGTTGACTTTGCCCTTCGGGATAACGAATAAGCGAATACTGTGCTTGATCCTCGGTGCGTTTGGATTCTGTGTTTTCAACTTGTGACCGAATCTTTTCCGTGTGAATGATGTTTTTTAGCGCGGAGAGATCCCACGACATTTCATCGGAACCATTCAGCGTCGATAGAGCTACCCCTTCTATTTCGGCTACTCGCTGTTTCAATGCTCGCTGACGGCGCAACCGTTCTGCCATGACGTAATCAATCGCGAGACGTTTTACTTCCTTTTGATCCGTTTTTATGTCAATTCCTTCTGCGATTGGCAATATTGCGAATCGCGGATAGAAAAGCCTGATTACCGCGAAGATAACCGTTGAAATGCCATAGCCGACCGCTAAGAGAAGGCAGGCAAAGAGCCCGATAAACATCGCGGCGAATATGTAGGAGATAAACTGCATTAGTTCCAGATCTCCACGGGGTTTGGCTTCAAAGCCTGTGAACCGTAGTCAATGGTTATTTCTCTCGCCGGAATCACCCGTGACCCGACGTATCTCCGCGAAACTCCCGCGGCTTTTTCCGAGGAATCAAACTGGATAGCGTCCAGACTGGAATCAATTTCATCGCCGCTAGGCCCGAGAAAACTTCCCGACAAAAGTACGACTAACCATGTTTGTTGCATCGTTCCTCCTTTAAGAGAGCGGGCGAAGTGTTTGCGCCAACCTGCCTTCACCCGCTATGTCCGCATCGTTTGTTTCGCCTGCCTCCTTTTACTGAACCCTTTGAACTCGTTGGCGCCCTGAATCAACAAACTCGATGCTTGTCCGCGAAACCTCGCCCGCGGAATCGAGTGCGCGATTGACGGCGATCAAAATGTCAGTCGCGGATGCGCCTTTCCGAATCGCATCAACCGCCAATCTGGAAGTGGATTGACGCAGCGTCGAAATGCTTTCCGCTTTCTCGTCCCGCATTCGCTTCATCCGTGTCATTCGCAATCCTGCATTTCAATTCGCCGAACCTTCCGCGCTCCGCGGACAAAGCGATCTCGCTCTTCTTTTCCTCGCGGGAATAAAATCCGATGACCTTGTGAACTAATCGCCATAAGGAAAGACGCTGGATCTGGGCGCCAATGAACGGCCACGGTCTCGTTTCGAACGGCTTGCTGTGCCGGCGACAAAGTTCTGCCCTTCATAGATTTCTTCCCGCGATCTCGGCGCGTTCAATAACCGCTTTGATTTGTTCGAGCCTTTCATCCGCCCGAAGGCTCCAGAGGCGAGTCGTAGGCATTCTCGTGAGCAAATCGGCGGCATCACGGCAGGCTTGGAGCAACTCGCTATTGATATGCCGCGGGCCGCCCGTTCCCACGAAGGTAGACGGCCCGCTTCGCTGCATCGCGCATTCCACTTCTTGCGCTTCCGGCGTTTGCTCTCGCACGGAATTCATCGAATCGCCCTCACCACAGAAACGATAAAATAAACAAAGCCCACGCCGGCGAGGGTGAATGCAAAACCAAAAACAAGGCCGCGAAAGGCGTTGCCGGTGTCTTGTGGTATCTCGGGTATCTCGTCGTCGCGGTAGTCCGCGCTGATTTCAATCGGCGGGGGGTATAGATGTGCCTGACTGTAACGATTAAGTGAGCGATCCACTAGTCCTCCTCTTGGTCGATGCCAAACGCGATATTGGATTTTTTAACGAGTGCTCGAATGTTCGCGGCTGAAATTTCAGTGATGGATATAGCGAGGGTTGACTTGCTTACTGGCACCGTGAATAAAACAAGTGCTGGCCGACCAGGAACGTTCTCCATGATGCCGGCGAACTCGACGAGTGCGAGACGGCACAACGAATCACAAAGCAATTCCGTCAGCGAAAAGGAAACGGGCACGGGGGGAAGTCCATGCCCGTTCGGGGCTAGCTGCGGTTGGGGAAAAACTGACTCGGCTTTACGAGTCTGCGATGGAAGATCGAAAAGATTATTGCGAGCTGGCGCACTACTTGGGAGTAAAGCGCCGCCCGCAAAAACCGCCTTAGCGTCAGAGGCGCCGAGACGGCAACTCGGAACTACTAGGAAACTCTTGGGGTTTACGGAATTGACTGGTTTTAATTCGCGGTCTAGCGTGCTTCTAGGCATTATTGGCCGCCTCTGACGGTCGGTGATGCTTAGGGTTGGAGTCGAGTTGACGCTCGGCTCCCGCCCGCTTTTCTTCTTTCTTGCTGGTGCTACTCTACCTTATTTGTACCCTACGTTGTCAAGCGAAATCGTTACGAGGCTTCAAGAATTTTTCGAATGGCTTGTCGAATCATCTGAGCGACGGTCAAATCTTTCTTCTTTGCGAGTTCCTTGAGGCGTTTCAAATCCGGGGGATCGATGTAAATCGAAGTCTTCGTACGCTTCGCCATGCGGGCGAATATAACATTCTTGGTCGCGGAGTAGAATTGCTTTTCGCTATTTCTTTGATTACTCCTCGATTTTCTTCCAACCGACGTACACAACATTTTTAGTCTTAACTTCGTACGGTCCAGGCGACGGTACACCGGGCGGAGGCGTGTCAGTCACAGTGCTTGTGTACGAACTAGACGCTGAATCCCAAGTCCAAGGTCCGTCGCCGAAAGCAATTATCGGGCGACCCGTTACCTTATCCAAAGCTGTATGAACTTTTGTAGTTACAACTTCCGTGTCGAAGTGGCATTCCTTGTCGCCCATCGGAGCTTTAAACCAATCACAATCGTGAGGTTTCTGATCCTTATTGACATCACTGAGATTAGCTCCGTATTAAAATGCGTATCTTAATTTAGTGTCCGGAACATAAAAAATCCCATAAATAAGGACGAACACCACAAGTGTTCCGATCCAACCGCCTGAATCCCCTTTATCTTTCATACGTTCCGAATCCTTCCATCGCGTTTACTAGACTTGTGTGGTGCCCGTGGATGTGCCGTTTTCGTTGCAGGCGGCGCGGGCTCCTGAAGCAGTTCTTCAAGATACCCGCGGGCATAATCTAATTCTTCTTGTGTAACTTTTCGATCCGAAGCATCGGTTTCCGTCTGTAGGTCTTGCTCCATATCAGTTATGTAACGCTGCGTGTCTTCAATGATTCGTTCGTTATCACAGGACCGGATTTGGTGCATGCTGGCACTGTGAAGGCAAACTAACGCGAAGGGAATAGTGAGTACCGCGAGGATGTTACAGAACGAACGACTGATCGGGCTCATCGCTTTCCGGCCGCGTCTTCGGCGATGAACTGCTCGAAGAGACCGTGACGATTTATAAAATCGCCTTCTCGCAATTCAATGTCTGCCTCCGTCTCTGACTGAGTGTTGGAATATTTAAGATGATTCTCCGGATCAACTGCTAGACATTGGAGCATTTCGTCTTGCCACGCGGCGAACGCAAAAAACTCGGCAATGTTCTTATCCAGCGACCACGATGGACGATCTTCTTCGTCTTCGCCAGCAGGAACATATCCTCGATACACGGTAAAAGTATCAGGCAGGCTCGCGAATATTATTCGCTCCTTCGCGGTCATAAATTTCTGTGGATCAATCTTGCGAAGAGCATCGAGGAGATCATCCAGCGAGATTTCGTTGCGAGCGGCAATGCCTTTAATCCAAAGTTCGCGGGCGGTCTTGGCGTTCATTTTATCCGACCAGCACCTTAGCGTCAGGCTTCTTAAGGAGTGCAAGCGCACTCTTCAGGATCGCTTCAAATCCCGTCTTTTCTGTGGATCGGTCCAACGCGGCTTTCGCGTTCCTGGCGCTGAATCCTATGTTCTTTAATGCGGAGAGCACGTCTAGGCAGACAGGATCGGCCACAGGAGACTCAACCACGGACACAGGAGCCTGTTTCATGGTCTGCCGCGCCGTGGATGTTACTGCGTGTGTGGCTGTCCTGCGCCGATGGTGATGCCTGTGACGAGCACGCGGGCGACGTTTTGGACCGGGTTGCAGAACTGCGGCGATGATTATCGCGAGAAAAATTGCGCCTGTTATGGTCACGCCCAGACTGCCTGTGCTTCGAGCTGTTCTAGAGCCACTGATTCAGGCAGACGGAAACCGATGCCGGCCAGCTCGCAAAACTCCCGACGCTTATTTACGTTTTTACAGAGACGACTATATTTCTCTGTCTGTGATTCCTCTGATTCGTGCCCGAGCCAGAACGTCATTATTTGTTCATCTGCGGGAGTCCTCGCGCATTCATAAAGATGTGTCACGCGGGCTCTACGCAAACCGTGATAACGCAAGCCGAGCTTGCGTGCTGCGCGATACAGTCGGTTACGTGTTAACGACTTGCCATTTTCCATGAACAAGAACCTCTCGCTTCTCCCATTGGCATAGACCCGGAGGTAGTCGTTTGCCTCGCTGCAAAGATCCACGATTCGGTCCGCACTCTTCTCTGTCTTTGCTGCGTGCTCGTCTCCGACATCGATTGCTGTCCGAACACGAATCAGAGACTCGTCAGCATCCCAATGCGTGACATCAGGATCATCCGTCCCGATACGGCAAGCGACGGCCTCACCCACACGCATACCAGTGAAGCCCAAGACTGCGACCAACGCCGAGTAAGGAGCGATGCTCGCCGCGACTGATTTCTCAATTACACCCTTCGCCGTTTCGTGGATGCGATCCTTCGATGGTTTGGCGCTCGGCAACTTCAGAGCTTTTGTATTCCAAAGAATAGGAAAGACACAGTTAAGCTTGTCGTCTTTGACCGATTCAATCACCTTGCGAATAATCTTGCACTCGCTGTGGATGGTTGAGCCTGATCGCGTCTTGCCACGCGCTGCGAGATAATTTTCTACCATGCGCCCATTGGCAGCGATCTCGCTGAGCGTCGTCGCGCCAAGCACTTTGTTAATTGCGGAAAGCCGGGAATTCGTCGCTCGTAAAGTACCTTCAGATCGTTCTTGTTCGCGCATATCCGCGAGCATAAGTTCCGCGGCTTCTTTGAATATCATGCCTACCATTTCTTTACCTCCGACTTCGGCAATGCTTTAAGCGCAGCTTCGAGCAGCCAGGAGGAGGCAGACATTTTTGCCTCACGCGCTACTTTCTTGAACGCCTCTTGCTGCGAGGCCGTCATCATTACCGTAAGAACTTTGTCCCGCGGTTCCGTGTACACCCATTCCGGTCCAAATTCTCCTTCTGATCTTCTCTTCGCCATTCGTTTTACCTCACCACAACACCCTACAACAGTTCGCGACTGTTTGCAAATCGCTGCGACACCTGACAACAATACAGGCATCTAGGCGCGTGCTCGCTTCGTGGCTATCTTAATCTTCACGCCGTGACCAGCGAGGAGACCTTGCGCGGTTAGAACCACGTCGCCAAGGTCTATCCAGTCAGGATCTCCCGCTGGCGCTATCGTGCCGTTCGAATATTTCACAAGGCCGCCTGTCGCTGATACGGTCCTGACTAGTTTCTGTGCGGCTGCGACGAACGGAGTCAAAGCATTATCGAGCGGATGGCACAGCGCACCGCACGACGGGCACTCACCGGACGGCATTAGCTCGCCCGGACTGACACGTTCCCAAATGCCGTGAGTGATTTCCTCTAGCTGATCGTCGCGGAATTTCTCGCTGCAGTTCTGGCACACATTATCCGCGGCGTTCTGTCCGTCTGTTTCCTCTGAAGGAATCAAACCGGCGCGAGCTTCACGGACCGATTCTGACGGGAAAGTCTTAACGGTCTTCTCATCGCGTTTCGTCTGATTGAAAATGCGTGCAATCTGGCGAGCCTCTTCAAGCATCGTGTGCGGTACAACGATCCGTGCGCCGGATGGTGCGACAACCCAATACTTCCCAGTCTGTTTCTTAACCGTGTACTGCTTTCGTTTTGCCATTCGTGATCCTCCTTGAGATTTAGTTTTGGATAGTAAGTAGTGCAGTCCGAACCGCTGTACCTGAATTCTTGAACGTGTCCGCGGGCAATTCCTCCCACGTGTGGGCAATGGATTGAAGCTTTTCGCTCTGACGTGGACCGTTCGCGCAGATCGCCACAAGAAGACCGCCGGGTTTAAGCATGGTCATCGCGTGGCGAATGTGCGTGATGTCTGAGCCATCCGCGAAAGGCGGATTCATAACGATGCGATCAAACTTCCCCAGATCGCCGTTGCAGGTCAGAAAATCATCGTGCAGGATGCTCCAGCCTGCCGGACGTGGGTTATGGGCTTGAGAAAGCAGATCGCAGAGCTTGCGGTTAATCTCAACGGCTGTAACTTTGGCTTGTGGTTCGGCGTTTCTAATCGCTGTGAGTATGTTTCCCGTCCCTGCGCTCGGTTCTAGCACGTGGTGGCCCGGTTCGATGCCAGCAACCTCGACCATTCGCGCTGCGAGATCCGAGGGAGTAGGGAATAGTTGCGGTACTGCGACAACTTGGACACCTGCCTGCAGATATCGGCTGATTTCTTTTCGCGTTCTTCTTTGCGCTTGTCCGCTTCAATTCCTTTGATTCTGCGGGCACGGACGGCCGGCAGTTCTTTATATTTCGCGTGGCGGATGGCACCCGCTGCGCGATCCTGCCAGTATTTCGATGTCTCCCACATCTTGACCGCACGGCGCATTCCGTTTTCGATGCGCTCTGCATCCTTCCTCGCGTGCCTTTCGCTGTGATGCCCAACCAAAATAGGCTGACCAAACGGAATATTGTCCGCAATTGCTGACACGGCACGGCGTGCTTGCTCTGCATCCTCTGCGCGGCTCTCGCTGTATTCGCCGAACCTTTCCGCGCGTTGCTCCTGGCGTTCTACCAGGCTTGTATCTTCGTCGCCAATTTCGCCGCATAGCTCAAGCAGTAAATCTTCACGGCTTGGCGACCAGGCAGGAGCCACGAAGAGACTTTGCTTTGGTGCCCAGATAAAACCCGCTGCGCGTACACGAGCGTAGGTCTCTGGATCAAGACGCGTGCCCGCGTATAAACGGAGCTTGTTATCTTCGGGTGAATATGTTCCCGTCATCATCGGAATGTTTCTCCTTTAGTGTGTGAATTTTGCTGTTCAAATCGCTAACAATTCGGTTTCTAATCTCTGCAAACTCTCGCGCACGTTGCCGCAAGCCAGTTTCTTGAAGTTTGGCGCCGTCGCATCGCCTGCCTTTTCCCGGAAGATTCGCGCAAGGAATTCCGCGATAGCTTCGCCAGAGCCATAGGAATTAAATTCAAGCTTGATCGTGCAGCGCGAAAGGAATCTCTCTTCGAGACGCTCCGTACTATTCGCGGTAAAAATCCAGATGGTTTGCGGGCAAGGTTCGGTCCCGTCTAGTTTAGATAGCAAGAATTTCTGCGCGGCATCGCTCATAACGTCCGCTTCATCCACAATGACGACGTGGAAACCGCAGAGACCCGCCTTAGGGATGTAATGGCAGTGCGCGACAATCTCCGCGAGCTTGTCTGCGCGGCATTCCTGGCTGCCCACATGCCAAACCGTCGCGTCTAGCTCATTCGCTACGGCGTACGCCATTGACGTTTTGCCGCTACCTGAAATTCCCTGGAACAGCATCCCGGTAGGCTTCGGAGCTTTTAGCCAATTGGACAGAATGCGTTTTTGCTTTTCGAGACCGACAAAATCCGCGATGCGTGTAGGCTTGTACTCTTCCGTCAAAGACAACGGAAAGCCTAGCGATGCTTGAGGCTCGGCGAATAAGGTAGCGGTTGCCATCGTTTTATTCTCCTTTTAGAGCTAATTGTCGATTGAATATCCCGCGTCTCTCGCGGCATCGCGGGCTGATTGCTCGGTTTCGAATACGCGAGTTTTGATTCCTAGGTGTTTGCAGACCATTGCGGGAAAACTTGATTGCGCTATCTCTCTGCATTGCTCGTGTGTGGGTGTCGTGCCGTCTGCTTTGATATAGGCAAGGTCAGAAGGAACACGGCCAACAAAACCAAACTTCCCGGACGGATACCGCATCACGTTCAAACCCAGATTTCCCATTAACCGCACGGCTTGCGCTAGCTCGCTCATCGGGATAGCTCCTTTGCCCGTGCATCAAAAGACTTCGCCAGAACCGCGAACACGTTCGCCGCGTCCACACAGTCCTTATCTAGCGCCGTGCGAATCACGGATTGCGCCCAGAACGGTGTGCAAGGGTCAGTCAATAAGGTTTCAGGAGTAGGAACAGACTGCGCGTCAGCATCGGCAGGAACTTCCACGACTGCCGCAGTCGTATCCTCAGGCGTGAGTTTGAAGGGCTCAGAGTCAACACCCCACGGCAGACCGAAATGGTCCGCGCAAATCGGACCATAGCCAACGGCTGTAGACCGCGCATCCTTTAACGGTGCCTCACAGAAACAGCAATGGCCGGTTAGCTTCCCGTATTCCGCGGCAGTCTTCGCGGGATTGCTCGCGAGTGAATTCGAGCAACGCAGCCACGGGAGATTTGAAATCGCGACCTTGTACGAGCTGGCCGGAAGATTCAATGCGCCCGAAATAAGAATTCGCGCCGTATCACCATTGCGGCGAAGCACAACCGTCGCGCCATCCGTCGCAAGCAATCGGATTTTGGGATACTTCAGGCGGTTTGAAATTGCGGTTTCGAATAGGTTAAAAATCCCTTGTGCATTCACTATTTCACCGCCTTGCAACTGTCTTTCGAAACCCAGGCATATTTGTGAATAGGGAAGAGGACTAGAACCTTGGCGACGCCTACGCGACATACCGTGCCGTAGGCTATGGACCCGTCGCCTTGCGTGACCCGGACATCTTTTCCAATCTTGAATTGTTGGTTTCGCATTACCGTGAACCTCCACGGGTGAGGCGAAAACCGTAGTCGTGGTTTGCCTCTTGCTGCGCTCGCTCCGCAGTTATGTAAGACCCGAAGGACTGCTTTGCTTCGCGTTCGGCCTGCCTGTTCTGCGTCTGTTTTTTGTCCTGTTCGCGTGTCATCGTGGTACGCTCCTCTGTGAATTGTGGTGCGTCCGGCATGCGAACAGATTAGAACAGTTCATGTGAGTTGTCAAGAGAAATCGTCAGCGATGCCAAAAATATGTGCGGAGAATCAGCGGGGGAATCAGGAAGAAATCAGCGAATAATCTTTTAACAGAACGCATCAGCGAACGACCGCCGACCGAGCACGGCCACTGGAAAGAAAGATTGCGAGGCGATTTCTCAACCATTTTTGCTTAACTTCGCGACAGGTGTTTCGAACAGCCATGAACTGTTCGCGTGTGTTGGTTTTGCGGTATCTGAGGCAAAAGTCACCCGGCAAAATGAACCTTTGGTTCATTCTTCGCCCGATGCGTCCGCTACGAGACCCCCAATAGCCCGCTTAAATGCCCTGGAATCAGTGATCTGCAAAAATGGCGGGACCGTGCCAAGCACCGCGGTTTGCAAGTATCTGGATTACAACATTAATAGCGCATTGTTTCTCGCTCGCGCTCGATCCTGTTTCGGTCTGTTCGTTCGGGGTGATCTGGCGTAGGGGTTAGGCTCTGTGCGTCCCGTGTCTTCGTAATATGCTGTTAGGAAAGCACTTAGGAACGCGCCGGCCGGCCTGGGCGCACCCAACCTTTTCACTCGCTGGAAGAACCGCTAATCCTTAGCAACGATCGATGAGCTGTCTCGAAAATATAATAAAACCAGGTTTCTTCGAAAAGCCCCGAAAAAATTAAAATTAGGGATCCAAACCCTAAAATGAACTGTCACTAAAATAAGACGATTTTAAGGGATGAACTGCCAAAAGGCTTACAGATCATAACCCGGTCGCTAATTTACAGTTCATATCCACAAAATATAAAAATCCAAGCTAAATTTAACATCTCGTACCGTTTTTTCGTACCGCGTCGTACCGCGTCGTACCGCGGTACAAGACCCTATTCCAATCTCGTACCCCCATGTATGTATTAGGTACATTGGGGGTACGAGGAAGGGATGTCCTTTTCTGTGGGATGATTTTAAGAACTTACAACCTTTCCGCTCGGCCTTATATTTTTAAGTTCGCGTACTCGCTTTCACACCATTAGCCGATAGCCGCGGGTGAGTGTAAGGGTTCTTATCTAGCTCGCATCTCTCATATTCCTTCTGGTCGCCACGGCGCCCCCTTCCAGCCCCTCAAAATAGTTCTTGACGCCGCGTACTCGCTTGTGATTAAATTAAACACGGAGGCAGTTCCGAATGGATAAGCCGGGTAAAGAGCCAATGGTCAGTCTGCAGGTACGGTTCCCAAAAGCACTTCTCGCTGATCTCGAGGTACTCGCTTTGAAGGACGGCCGTAGCGTCGCCGGCTTGCTTCGTAGGGCGGCTGAACTCTACGTCCGGAACATGCGTCTCCGTGAAGCAGTGCACGGATCACTGGAGCCCGACGACTTCAAGGACTTGTTGGCGGCCGCGGAGAAGGCAACGAAAAAAGAACCGGGCGCGACCCGCAAACGATCGCGGGCGCGGCGGATGTAATGGAGGCTTTATGCCGGATTTAGAAAATGCACATAATGCGTGGGTCGAGGTCAAAGCAAAGGATGTAGAGCGGTTCATAAAGCACTTGCTGGCATCCAAGGCAGCAGGAAAGATAATTCGCTTTGTCGTCAGCGTCGATACAGGGAATCGGGGCTCAAACGTCTACGGCGACGTTTATTTCCCTGGTGATGAAGTAGACCCAGGGTTAATCGTCAATAATGGCGTCACAGCCAATGAAGCAGGGAACTCACCGCGGATTGCAGTTCGTAACTCTCAAATGACGACGGATGAGATCGCGGGGAAGAATGCTTTGACCGCAGCAGCGAACAAGTTTGTCCCGCGGCGTAAGTGAGCAGCAAAATGGATATGTGCCGCAACTTTTCCCCGCAGGGCGGGTTTTATGAGGGGAGGGTACTTTTAGTTAATTTAACCTTTTAAGAAACCTTTTCCAGTTTGCTTCGTCTAATAGGTGAGGGAGTACTTTCACCCCTTAACGAAGTGACAGAAAGTGTCATGTTTGCCGAATTCCGCAAGGGTTCGGGGCAGAGCTTATCGGACGGCGACCCAAGATCATTAACCACGGGCGCATAGAACGGTTCGAACCAACTCCAAACAAAAATGAATAGCAGCAAGCGGCCACGTGGAGTACGCGTGCCCGCATATTCGTTTTCCGGCCTTCGCAAAAGCCGGCGCATCTGGCGATGCGTAAAAGGATAGGATCGATGACCGTAACCGCGCGTAAACCCGTCAAACGGGCCTTTGTAGGAATGGCTGGCTCCCCGCTTGCTATCGTGAAAGCATTGAAAGAAGTGTCTGTATCAGACCACTCCTTACGTGAACCCAAAACCCCCGATAGAGAAGAACCGATAGGCTTCAACGAGTGGTGGGATTCGTTTGGCCAACGTCACGCAGAGATTGATCTCGACTGCGATTTTCAAACCTATCAATTCGATCCGCGACTGGGCGGCAGTAAACCGGATGATATGAAGGATCGCCCGAGCCACGCTGGAGGACTCAATGGCGTGGATGAAGAGGGCAACTCCATACCAGGGGATGCCGCTATCATCGCGGAGCTGCAAATCGAGCGCCGCGGAAAGAAGATAGGTGCCCAGACGGGTTTATTGGAACGTGAGCGACCCGTTAGACTGCGCCGTGCTACGGACAAGACGTGGTGGATATTTGAATCTGATCTGTTACGGGATTTCCTAAAAACGAAGTTCGAAAAGGATGTAAAGCGTGCCGAGTCAGCGGCACTCGTTATCTACCACTACTATTTCCGCAACCGTCAAGATGAAGAGATTTTTGATGAGACTTCGCTGTTCAAAGATGAGAAGTCACTAAAGAATTTCAGGCAACGTCTCGTGGATGAAGGCACCGAGATCTATCCCGAGTCGCTTCGCCCCCTCCGTCGCACGTACAACCGCGGCCGGTGGAATACAGGCAAACAGTGTAGCGACCCGACTTGCGCTTGCCATAAGAACGAAGCGTCAAATGACTTTACGAAGAAATAGAACGCAACCGTCACAAATTGTGGCACTTACACAATAAAAAGCCTGACGCGGAGTATGTGGAGAGATAGAAAATATCCCTCTGCCGTGCCAGCGGCTTAAATCCTATCCGGGCCCCACTTCTTGTGGGGCCTTATTTTTTGGCGCATCGACTTTTGGGGACGTAGGTTTCCTTCTTTTTGCGGAGATTTGAAATGGAAAAGATCGGCGATATTTTACCGTTGCTCGTGCGAGGGTATTCCTTCGGTCTGCGGGACAAACATATTCAGGATCTAATCGGAATATCGGCGGGAACGATGAGCCGCGCAAAAACTGATACCGAGCGTCTAGGTGCGCAGGATTGGCTAGACTGTAAAAATCTGATTTTAGATTGCGAAGAGTTGGTGCGACGTAATCCCTTGCCGATAAACTGGACCGATCTACGAGCGGTTCGCAGAGAACTGGAAGCCCTTCGCAGTGAGAGAAAAAACCCACCCGCCGAACCGACCGAAGAAGATCTGGATATTTTTAGGCGATTTGTAGGTGGCGAACTCTTAGATGAGATCGCGCTTCGGCACCAAATGGAAAAAGCAGATGTCTTGCGTCGTATTGAACAAATAAACTCACGAGCACAGCATCTTTCGAGAAAAGCCACGGTAGATCGTCAATGACCTTTCCTATAACTGAGTCCTATGAATCGTTTCGAATTGTGTCCACTGCACCAGCCAACGGCGCCCGAGCGGTGATTTGCCGACCCGATAAAAGCGAAGACACGCATTCTGCCGTTGAGTTCGCTCTCGTGGATATAGCTTTTTGGGGCATCGACGAGCGCGGCGTAATGACGGCATATATTTTTGATGCGGAGTTAGGTTGTCCCATTCGGCTCAAAGAGACGCTATTCAACTATGCCGGCGATTGTGGAGTATCTGGCGTTCTTGAGTCTAAGGCTTCCGTTTTGTCGAAGGACGACATGGACCGATTTGAACAGGCCGTGCGAAGAAAACAAACGAAGTTTATCGCGCATTTACAATCACCAGAGGCAGAAGCATTTCGCGCACAAATCCGTAAGCGGATGGGCTATTCGCAACTCTCGGCATAGGAGCTTCGATGTTTCAGACATTAGAACGGAACGCGGATGGCAATATTTATATCCCGTCTGAGAAAGTTGTGCAGGCTGTGAAGCAGTTGAATCGCGTTGTAGCGGATGCTCAAACAGCCGCGTTAGTAGATTGGCGCACACAGTTTGTGACGGTCGGCCAGCTCGAAACCGGCGGGGTAAAGATGCTTGTCGAAGGTTTCCTGCCTGAAGGCATAAATATGCTCGGAGCACTCCCTAGTTACGGTAAGACGTGGTTCGCTCTATCACTTGCCAAGGCTTTGACGACAGGCAAACCGTTTCTCGGTCGGTTCGCGATTAAAGCTCCGACCTCGGTTCTCTATCTGATTCCCGAAAGCAGCGGCGCCGCATTTCGAGCGCGTGCCGAGAAGTTCGGCATTCCTAATGATCCGAAGTTATTTCTGTGTCGCACGGTGTCGCAAGGTGGAACGCTTCTAATGGATGATCCGTCGATCAAGGCAGCAGTCGAGCACTTGAAGCCGTTGGTGATCCTCGACACAGCTATTCGTTTCAATAAATCAAACGACGAGAATTCATCGAGTGCGAACAAGATGTTCGTGGATGATTCAATCTCGTTGATCGCGGGTGGTGCCCGCGGCATCTTCGGTCTACACCACGCGACGAAAGCATCCGGTAATCAGGGGTTGACGTTGCAAACGGCGCTCCGTGGAACGGGGGACCTTGGTGCAATGTGTGACTCCGTGTATGGGTTAAAGCGCAATGAGGCGCTCTACGATAATGGAAACGGCCCCCTTGAATTGCAAGTGATTTGCCTCAAACCACGGGATTTCGAACCGCCTACACCATTTACGATCGCCGCAACTGGAGTTGATGGAGAGGGAAAGATTATCAGCCACATTGATATGAAAGGCGACTTCGTGACGCTCAATACTTCGGAAGTGACACAAGACTTCCAACTTCGGTTTGTGAAGGCTGTAACACACGAACCTCTATTGAGTATGGATGAGCTTGCCGAATTGCTCGGTATCAATAAACGCAAAGTGCAGCGGATCGCAGAAAACATGAGATACAAAAAAGTTCGCGGCGGAAAGTGGTTTGTGCGTCCCGAGACTGAGGTTCGTAAAAAAGCAATGGAGGTGAATATCTAATGCCGGCGAACGATAAGAATTCAAAAATCAAGCGGTTAAGGATCGAAGCGCAGGACAGAAATCTCCCTGCGGAGGCGCGTCTCAAGGCAATTCAGAGGTTGCTTAAGATTGGTGCATCAGTCCGCAACCTCAAAGTTGCCGGAACCGTGTGCGGCGAGCTTTTAGGAGTAGCTGACTTGTCAGAAGACACGCGAAAAAAGGTTCTTTCATTTCGCAAGAAAATAGACAACGGCGATTTCGTTTTGGATTCCGAGCCGGAAGATGATGGAGCCGAGGTTGAACCAAGCGCCAATTTCAACACTCAGTTAAAGGCGAGCCTTGCGGAGTTGCTCGCGCATCGCAATAGAAATGTTTATATAAACCCTATTCCTCAAAAACATGTTTATTTCCCGACATATCATCGAGAGTATTTGATCGAAACTTACCCGGATCTGTTTCAAAACTGTTCCTACGTCAGTGATATGCCTGAGAAAGTATTCGACGATCCCTATAACGATCTCCCCGGCGATTTGGAGCGGATCTTGAATCCACTATTTTATCTCGGTTATCAGAATTGGAAAGAAACTAAGGGTGTTCTCGACAAAACTCCAGACAAAACCTCCACGTGGTATCTGCGATACGTCGAAGAGGATGACGTTAGGCGCTGGTCGAAGATCGGTACCCTTCCTATTCCGGAAGAGCAACCAGTAGGAATGGAGCTAAGGTATCGGCAGATTTTAGACGGTTCTGTTCTTCAGTGGGAAACTCCTTACTCCTGGGCTTTGTGGTGGCAGATCGAACTTGACGGAGATCCAAAATACTTTATGGTGATCGCCGATACGCCCTGGGAATACCTTGCTGAATTCGGCGGTCTTGAGCCAAGAGTTAAAGCGGTGGCTGACGAAGCCCAATCCTCTAGTTAGTAGCATCGTTTCAAAAACCTGCATCGCGTAAATGCTCAAACGAAACATGACGCTTTTCTTCGTACGGGTGTGTTCGTACTGAAAGTTACTGAACAAGTTGTAGGAGACGTAAAAAATGTGGGCTGATGATGTGATGAAGTGTGCGCGTAATTACGCGCAGCGTGAGAATGAAGCCTTCGGTTCTAAGCACGTTTGGTGGGCGATGGACCGTCTGATCCCAGGTAACTGCTACGGAGACAACGATTCTCTCGACGAGAAGCTTATCGCTTTGGAGAATAGGGCTGCAGTCTATCTAGGTTATGACCGGCTTATAGTCAGGCTCGGGCAAGCGGGAAATTCAGAAGTTGACGCCTCCGTAAAAAGGTTAGCGATTTACGATGCTCAAGTCCCCGAAATAAAGAAGCACACTAAAAACGAAGAGGAGCGTCTGCTAGCTTTCCTAAGTCTCCTTTGCCGTACGAATAGTTTGTTTTTGGGCAGAGAAACACTTTCAAAAGACTTCACGTGGAGTTGCCACTCTCCAATCTTTGATTTTTTCGTTATCAAGGATGCCCACCTTAGTATCGCAAAGCAGGATTCGCGCAAGAACAGGCTATTGATGATGGGCCGCGGGTCGTTTAAGTCGAGTTGTAATATCGTGGACTGCCTGAGTTGGGTGCTCGCTGTTCCGTCCATTCGAATTGTCATCCTTACAGCCACCGTTCAATTAGCAAAATCGTTTGTTCAGGAAGTCCGGAGTTTTTTCCGTGTGGATGACGTCGAAAATATCACGAGTCCTTTCCAGGCAATTTTTGCGTCTGACATAAGATTTGAGAGAACGAATTCCGATGGAACACATCCACGGGCTAATTTCCTGATCTCCGAGGTTGGAAAAGAGAATGAAATGATTTGTCCCGCGAGAGCGACGGGTGATGCACTCCGTCGCAAGGAGCCAACAATTCTAGCCTCCAGCATTGGGACTGCCCGGAGCGGTATTCACTGCGATTGTCTGAAGGGTGACGATGTAATTTCAGAGGTCAACTCAGAAACGGTTGCTCTTACGGAGAAAGTGATTCGAAAAATTGGCATGATTTCGAAGCTCTGTGATCCGGGATCGTTCCGAGATTTCATAGGTACTTCGTACACTCCCGAAGATTTCTATGCCAAGGTGCGTTCGAATCCTGAAGATTTTGTTCTGCTGATTAAGCCAGCACAAGAGTTAAGAGTTGATCCCAACGGCATGACCGCGATTCAACGCGGTAAGCCGGTCTCTGAGCTGGAAGCCGTTGATTGGACAGTCACATTTGCCTTCGACAAGTGCGGTCGGGAAAAATTAAGTTGGAAATTTCTTCAGGCTTCAAAGCGCGACGATCCTCTTAACTATAATTCGCAATATTTATTGGACCCCCGCGGTGCTCGGCTCGCGACGTTCAGTGATTGGCTTATCCAAGAACGTATGATCCCTCGCGAGCTGATGCGACAGCAAGCGACGCCATACGCGAGATATCTGTTGGCTGATTTGGCCTACACCGCCGAAGATTATTCTGACTTCAGTGTTATCGCATTTCTAGAGGTCGATTCTCTTGATTGTGGATATGTAACAGAATTGGTTCGCGGGAAATTTATACCGAGTGACATCGTGTATCAACTCGCCGAAATGAACCATCGTTTAGCTCCACAGCGGATTTTGATCGAGGACAGTAAGGGCTGCTCCCATCTCCGCGGTGAACTCGAGCGTGCGGCAAAAGATTTGGGCGATCAGATTTCGTTGGAGTTTATTCCGGTAGACAACCGCAAGGGTTCTAAGTCGCTGAGAATATCTCGTCTTGAGCCGAGATTGCAAAATCGGCGCCTATTCTTTTTGAATACACTTAACCACCGGGAAGAATTGATATCTGAATTTGTCAACTATCCAGCTAAAAACGATGACATCCCGGACTGCCTTGCGCTATGTGAGCACGTGCTCGGCGACGCGAGACCGGCCCCAGCCGATTCCTACGCGCAGGCACAAGCAGAACGCATCTTGCAAGCTAAAGAATCCTACGAGAAGTATTTCGGAAATCCGGAAGCGTACATCGATATGCCGCTCGACCCGTTGCCCGGTACAGAAGATGGTGGCGGCACTGGTGGTGCCGATTTGTGGGACCCTTTTTCCCCTGGTGGAGCGCCCTACAAGAACTGACTGACCTGAAGTGATCCCCAAGAAACTTTAAGCCGAAGTGGCCGCATGCCGCGGCAGGAGAAATCATGTTGATAGATGACGATGCAATACTAGATATTTTGCGACAAACCACACGACCACGCCCAGAAATTGTGAACGACAGTCCTTGTCGTAAGACCCGGTAGCATGCCGCGACAAGTCCCGCCAGTTCCGTTTGCCGGGCCGCCGCCCGTCGAATTCAAGCCAGAATTCGAAACGTGGGCACGCAGCGCAACCCCAAAGGAATACCGCGACCGTGTGAAGAGCGATCCTGATTTTGCAACTGGGCACTCGTATGCGAAATACGCGTTTGCCCCAAAGGAGAATTAAGAAATGGGAGCTTCAGTCAGACTTACGGCAGAACCAGACGTAGAAAAACAATATCTCGTGGATGGCACGGATCTATCAAGGTTCACGGACTTCCGCTTCGGGAATCGGGTGCGTGCAATGAAAAGAACTCAGAGCGGGAAATGGGATTGGAGGTTTTCCGTGGAATTCTGTAGTCGCGCCGCACAAAGTCTTCGCCGCTCAGGCAATCCTCTGTGGGCCAGTGCGAGAGCTTTCGATAGTAGCGGGCTGTTAGTTGGTGGGGAGCCGCCGATACAGTCAACGGCGCCCGTTACAGGAACGACTTACACGACAGCACAGGCGGCTGATGGAACATATCGGCAGGTGCCTCCTGTCCGGAAAGCAACGGGCGGATATTACATTGACCTGCACGTCTTTTTCGGCGGCAGATGGCAAGACGGAACCGTTAGAGGTTCCACGCCGAACGAGGCAATCCAAAGGCTGTTTGAACCGAATCCTTTATACGAAGCATTCGTAGCTACGCTTCCTATTGAGGATGCTCCCGATGTTAGCGCGACCGCAGCCGTTGACCTTTCCACTGTGACGGCAATGTCTGAAAAAGAATACGCTGCGGTCCCGTCCGCAGAATTGAGCGTCGGCGGTCGATATTTCAAAGATCCCATTTTCAAACACCGCGTTGATCTGTTTATGCGCAAGCGCCGTGCTAACGAGGCCGCACGCAAAGCAGCGGCGCAAAGCGAGGACCTATGAATCTCCAACACGCACCTTGTGGAATTGGAAAGTTTGCCGGAGCCCGCTTCAAACTGACTAAGGATGGATTTTTGATTGGCTACGCCGATTTCGATTTCGAGAAATTCATCTTCGTGCCCGCACAGTTTGTCTCGTTGGCTGCCATTTATGAGGACTGCCAAAGGAAGAATTTATCTGAGCGGGATTTTGACGAAGCAATATCTCGCCATGAAAAACAGGTGAAGGCAGCCATCCTTACGGACGATGAGCTAGCAGAAGTTAAATTGTACGTCCAAGACATTGCTAACCCTGAACAGCAGCGAGAAACAGAAAAAGTAACCAGCGATCAACAGTCCAAGCAACAACTTGAAAGGGCTCGTGACTTGCTCATTGTGGAAATCGCAGGGCTTACCGAAATTCGGGACCGACTCGAGCGCGAGGTTAACGGCATATGAGTGAAGGAAATGGGAAAGTCTTGAGACCAGCGGACGCCACATGGTATTTGCCCGAACGTCCCGAACCAAAACCGGAGACGGTAGAAATGATTCCGCAGGATTTCACAGAGAAATACGACAAGCTCTCCGGCACGGTAGCGCAAATTCTTTACGACCACGGCGATACAACCTACCGACGCCGTGTTGATTTGATTCTTGAGCAGCGAAGGAGAAACAATTATGGATTCTGAAATCATGGACGAAATCGGTTTGACGTACGAAGTCTTCAAGGCCGCGAGTAGCGCATGGGCACCCTTTGCGACGCCAGAATATGAAGAGTCAAATTTGATGGCTTTAGTTTCCTGGGGGAATGACAACCTGCCCGGTGGATCAACCGCCTTTAAGGACCAAGGTGCCTACGAAATAAGCTTCAACGCTTGCCGTGCCGCGGGAACCTTATCGCCAGACCCTTCGTGGAAATCCTGGGCAACGCGGAAAGCCGAGTTGCAACGAGAGCACAACACACTTACTGGAGCGGAATCAAAGGCTCGATATTTTAGCGGTGACGCGGAGTACAAAAGGTTTGTAGACGAGGAGATAAAGTAATGAGCGAAGATCTTCACGAGACATCACAGTTGCTTGCGATTTACACCGATGGCGAAGGAAACCCAACGCGAGGCTACTCAAAGCAGGATGTAGCCGAACTTTATGAGCGGTTATGGGCTGAGTTCGCAGACTCGCCGGTCGGTAGAGAACTCCTTAGCCGTGGCGGTCGCGACATCCTCGATCGCGTAATGGAGATTTATGCTGATCGATATGCCACTCGACCGCCTACTGTGATGCCGGCGTTTGAGGCGTTGACAGCGATTGGTCAGGATCTCTTGGTGGATTTGCCCGTACCGGTGGTACAGAAAACAATCTCACGACCAGAGCCGAAGCCAGCGCCGGTTGTTGCAGCGCCGCAACCTAGCAGCGAGTGCAAACAATTTGCCCATCTTCTTAACGCGGAGATCCGCGAACGCGGCGTGCCGAAACTATTGGGTGGCTTCTACACAATCACGGCGAACGGAACGAGATACCAATACCCATATGACGATTTTCAGAGCCGCATGAACGAAGCAATCCGTTTCAATCTGATTCATTAAATAAGGAGAAGTCATGTCCAATTATCAAGAAAGAATCGAAGCATTCACGCGATACTCGAACGCCGCAGCAGTCCTTAAGGACGACAATTCGGAATTATTCCTAAGCATCGACGTAAAGGAAGCATTTAGCAAAGTAGCTGCGCTTATGCGCGTTCGGGATTCAATCGAATCGCCGACGAGTGAGGACGAAGCGTACGCGATCTTGGCAGATTTACTCGGAGAGATATTGCGAGACGGAAAAGTCGATCTGCCGTCGTACGGTCTTTCCACAGAAGGAAGAAACCAGTTTCGAGCCCTGGTTGCTCGAGTTTCTCCCGCGGCCGTATCAACGGTAGATCCTCGCGAAACATATTCCGATGTTGTGGCGATATTCCAAGGTCCAGCCTCCGTGCTGAATGAAAAGATGCGGACTGAGCCGTTCCGAACTCGCTTTAATGAAGCTGTCGCGGCAGGCGTGATATGAACCACAAACAACCCTCACTACCACAGACGAAGTTCGCCAACCGCAACAAACGAAAGAAGAAGAAGCCGCTCACCCCCGAAATCGAGGCGAAATTAGCACGTGAAGCGGAACGTCATTTTGCTAAGTTGGAAATGGATGAACGAAAACCAGTGAACCCGAATCACAAAGGTCTCGCGCTCGCGTTTGTGGTTGCAGGGTGCGATCCCTCTTTTGCCGGACTTATAGCCGCCCTTTCTGGCGTCGATGATTTGAAACCCGACGAAGAAAAAGAAACCGCGAAGTAATCCTCGCAATAGCCAACATAGGAGACCTGTGCTCAATGGATGGAATCGTCACTGAGTGGACGCAAACCTGGGAATTCTCGAGCGGCACAATTGAAACGGCGGGAAACGATTGGTGGCGGGTTTTGTCAGGCAAAGACGTTCAAACGGATTCCATAGGACGCTGTTTTTTGGTCCCTGGTGAACCTGTCGAGTTCGAGCCTAGCCACGCGACAAAACCGAACAAGTCGAAATCATTTCGTGTTGCCAGGAACGTCCGTCGTCCGTGGCGAGAGATGAATATAGACCCAAGCAGTCATCGTGAGCTGTGTATCGTGAAGGACGATCTTTGGTTAGTTCGGCAGTTAGGCGGACTACTCTTCGCGGGCGATGCATTGGAAGGATTTAAGGTAGGTTCCATCGTGGAGTGCGGCGTCAGGCAAGATGGAAATTTCCACAACTGGCAAGCCAAAGATATTCGCTGGGTAGCCGATTCTGAAGCCGAAGTTGATTGGAATTCGCAGGAAATTCCGTGAGCCACAAAACTCCAGCCGATATAGCCGAAAGCGTCATCCACGAATACGAGAACGGAATTGGCCCAACAGTTCTGGCCGTCAAGACGGGACTTGGACGAGCTACGATTTATCGAATTCTAAACGATGCTCGATCTCAAAATCTTATCGGAAGCGTCCGAATCACACGTGACGCTCGATCTCTAAATCTAATTGGAGGCTTTCAAATGGGGAGACGCAAATCAAGCAGAGTTTACCGCACCGCCATTCATAAAGTGTTGGGTACAGAATTCCATATCGTAGGTGCCCGCGTATGCGAGCTTGGCAATTGCTTTTGTGTCCGTGGAGCCTACGACGATTCACGTGAACGAATGTTCCTCGTGGAAATGTTCGACACAAAAGGTTTTCCGTTTGTCGAACGCGAATCCCTGTTCTTGACCTTGATAAAAACTGAGCCTCGGCGACAGAAAAATAAATCAGTGAAAGAGAAAGCCGAAGAAAACAGACGCCACGCGGCGGCTTGGCGAAGGGAAGATGACGCTGGCGAAATCCAGGAAATCGAGGAATTGCGGATAGAAATAACTCGTGACCGGGAATACCTCCCGGATATCGGCGCCGAGCCTGAAGTCGAAGACGCGAAAGCTTCTGAGATTATTTCCAGCGAAGATTCATTCCACATGGAATCACTTCCTGAAGAACAGGAAGACTTTGAATCCGAAGAAATTGCGGCAGATTGAACAGGTTTCTACGGCTTGCATCCTCCGTGCTAGTCGTGGATTCGTGACGTTTGCGGTTACACGTTCGCGGCCCGTTACCGCAAAGGTCTCCTCTGACGGCGGGCTCGAAAGTTCGCCGGGTTTTTACGGGGAGTCTTCAAGTGATTCCCGACCAGCGGGTAGATATAGCAAACGAAGTGCGGGAGATTCGGTCAGCAATAGCCAAAAGAATCAGTGAAGCAAATCTTCTTAGGGGAGATAAAAAGCCCGAGGGGGTCAAATCAGCCCCATCGGAAAGAACCCGCAAGGCCGCCAAAGAAGCCAAACTCCCCGAACGTAAAATACGTTGAAGGTGATTTTATGAATTCAGTACCAAATGTTCCATCTGTAATAAGGAAGGATCGAAGCACGAGCATGAAAAAACATAACCGAATTGTGGTAGGAAAACGAAAATTGTCTGACTGGCGCCGCACTTGGCTCGGATCAATCGTCGCGTTTGTACGGGGTATCTCCCGTGATTCCCGATAACGAAGATTATATTTCCCGCCGCGAGTGTGATGGCGTTTTTGTGTGGACTGGAGGTCATTCTGAGGAAAGTTTTACAGCGGATGACTTAGTTGTTTGCATGACAAGAAGCCGATACGAACCATCGTTCAGGGAGCGGTTAGAAAGAATCGTCTCGATACTTCGGCGTCTCGATGCAGCCTATGAACACAAACTGCCTCCGCAAACGATTTGGACATTATTTGTGCCGAAAGAGATTTAACCACGGAGTAGGACCGCAGCGATTGTTTGCAACAGTTGCGTTTTGAGCGTTCCACGAAACAACCGCACTAAACCGTAAGGAGCCAACAAATGTTGAAAGGACCAAAACCCACGCAGGAAGTTTTGTCACCCGCAACGGAAACCGTGTCAGCGGCGCCCAATGTACCGAACCGCCTAGAAGCGTATTCGCCAGATCGAGCCGACCATCCCGAGTTGCCAAGTTGCGACGATGTGCCGCAAAACGCCAATGCGGGCCACACGAATCATGTTCAGTTTGTGCCTCGTGGAAACGCGCATCACGTGCGAACCCGCAAACCCAATAAAAAGGTCACCCTCGGCTCGCACGTCACAAGCCAGCCGGCACAGCCTAAATTGGACTCTCACAGTCCGGACGTTGAGGCGGGCAAGGTAAATCTTTTCACCCGCGGCGGCCAGGACCGTTTGCCGCGTCGTGGCGTAAGCGATCGTTCATTCAATTCACAAGGGCAAGACGCACCCAACACGAAGAAAGCCTAATTCGATACGGGCTTGCGTCCTTAATGGTCCGTAGGCAACGCCGATGACCTGCGGCAGAGCCTAGAAGAATCACGTGATAAGGGTCCAGCCGTCGATGTGCGATTTGTGGATGGAAAACTTCAACTCGTGTATAAGCGACAGGAGCGGCCATGAAATTCTTCGTCTTTGGTGTTATACTGGTGTTGTAGTTATGCCCAAGACTGGCAACAGTCAACCCGCGTCCCACCAGCCCCACGTATTCTCGTGGCAACAATCCAATATACGGAAATGACTGTATAGCTGATACTCAGGGAACCGCGTCTAATATGGTGTATTGAGAGGGCACATGCTACCGAGAGTACTATTCGAGACAACCGCAAAAATGGGCGATAGTAGGCAAAGCTGCTTTACTCGGCGAATTGGCTGCGGCGGTTTTTAAAATTTGATAAGCACTATTAGTTTGGAGGTTGGAACATGGCTAAGGAAATTTATCTCTCAATCAGCGACGTGGAAGAAGCACTTTCCGCGTTCGAGAAGAAATACAAGATTTCATCGAGCGCGTTTATGAGCGATCCGGCGGCGCGAGCTGCTTTAACCGAGGACGACGTATTCGAGTGGACGGCGTTCATTGACCACAAAAACGAACTGCAAGAGGTGTATCAGGAATTACATCGAGAATATCTGAGCAAGCTTAGCGTTTCCGATGTAGATGTGAATATTCCAAAAGGAAATTCTAAGCTCAGTCTTGCAGCGTAGACCTAGCTAGAGGTTGCTTTGCTTCGTGGATTACTTCGAGTTCAGACGACAGTTCGATGCAGAGCATGACAAGCTTCTCATTCCGGGCGATTGTCAGGAAATGGCGGAGCCTGACTTTAAGATCGCCACGCAATACTCGTGGCACCTCAAATGGTATCTAAGGTTTACTGACGGTAAATTTGTCAGAATTTGGGAACATCATAACAAGATCGCAGGGCTCCAAGATGCCCGGCGCCTAAGCCTCGCGTATCATTATGGGTCCATCGATGGCCTCGATAAGAACGGTCTTCCTGCGTACGGTTCGGAAAAACCCGTCGATATTCGATTAGATAATAGTGCTCTGAGGATTCACCTGCATTTGGGGGGACCAGGGCACATCTACCAGGAAAGCGTCGAAAGACTTGATTTGATGTCGCTAGATATGTTTACTTTTGTTCGCGGAATCTTTAAACACCGCACTACTAAAAGAGGTTTCGACCAAGTATTCGGTTTCAAGGTCGTCTAAACCAATGCCCGGACAATTTACAGCACCGACCACTTACTTCCTTGAAGAGGGGAGAGAGAATTTGCCTGAATGCCTCAAAATAGCCTTCCACGCCGCAAAACAGCAAAACATCACTAAAATATTGATTTTTACTGCGCGAGGAGAAGGCGTCCGTATGGCATTGGACAACTTTTGCACGCAGCCCGGTTTCGAACATATCAAGCTCGTTGCAGTTACATTCCCCGAAGGGAAGGATTTCACTGATGATGGCAAGCCGATAATTGTTGAGATACCCGTAGAGCAGAGGTTGTTTTTCGAAAGCAAAGGCGTGCCGATTGTAAAGGCTCACTCACCCTTCGATCCGATCACTTCTCCGGGGAGGCAGCGCGGCGTTCTGGGTCAAGATTTAAGCCTCGTCGGGGATGCGTTGGATGTGTTGTGTGGCAGCATGAGCCTTTGTGTCCAAGCGATCCTTCTTGCATGTGATTCTGGAGTTGTTAGCATCCGCGAACACGTAATCGCCCTAACTTCTGATACGGCCGTCTTGGCTCAAGCGTCGAACACGTCCCGAATGCTTAGTGACCTTGTCATCAGAGAGATATTGTGCAAGCCTGCGGTCCTCACAATAAGTAGAAAAGAAATCGCCGATAAACTCCCTGTTCAGCTTGAGCTTGCAACAGGCGAACAAAAGAAATTGGCTCCGCAGATCGAGGGCGACATAGACCCCCAGGCTATAAAGTGACAAGAATCAAGCCCGTCGTTGTGATGTGGGTTTGCGCGGACCACGACACGCATCGCAGCGAGTAATCTTCGTATCCCCGTAAAACTCCGTTTTGCACTTCGCACATTCCTTTAGGAAAAGCTCTTTGCCATCTTGAATAACGGATTTTGCCCTTTCAACTTTTCTGAAGATCGGCATGGCGCGATTCTAACACCACTAGAAAACACTAGGCGAAACTAAGGCGAAGATGATATCTTGAGCCGTGGACGAAAATTGGAAGCGGATGGTTTATTTGGCGGCGGCGATGTTTCTCTGTCGCCGTCTTGCCGCGGCTGATGGGAGACCATCTCCAGCGAAGGAAACGGCGTTTTCTGATTCAATCGATACCGCCATCGAATTATTTCGGCGACTTAATGTAAGATTCCCACCGAACAGGCCACCACGTTAGGAGCGAATAGTGACTGTCTACGAAGCCGCATTACAATTGCAGCGTGACTTAATCGAACGACCGAATGAAAAAGTCCGGTCGGTACGGAAGGGAACTGAAACCAGGTTTATTCAAACCAACCTTGCGAAATTCGGCTATGAACTGACGACTGAAAAGATTCGATTGCTCGCCAGCCGCGCAGCTTCGTATCAAAGTTTCATTTTAGCCGCTACGAAATAACCTAGTGACGCCTTCGTCTTCTCCGGAAATCGCACACGATATTGTTAATCTCGAACAGAATCAACCGCACCACTGTGAGGGTTGCCAGCGCGAGTATTCCGCCCTTTACGATGAAAGCCTCTGGATCGAACATGTCACTTGCCCCCCTCTTTTTTCTTGCCCGCCAGAGAGCTTAAGGGAGCGGACTTTGCCAATTCAGAAATCGCCGGCCATGGGTCATCCGCTGCGATCGCTGGTATGGGAGGTGGAGGCAATCCGGTACTTTGTTTCGACGGATTTGAGGCAAGCGACTTAGCTTGTTCTTCGAGCAATCGTACGTGTTCTGCGTAAGCGTCACTCGGCCGCGGCTTTAATCCTCTCTTCTCGGGGCTGGCTATTTGTTCAATTACGCCGGCGAGTTCGCGGACACCTTGCGTCTTCTCCTGGACTTTCTTTGTCATTTCGGACGCCGTTTTATTTAGTGCCGCAATCAGCTCAGGAATCTTGTCCACGCTGTTGAGGCGCATTTCTCTCGGGGAATCGTTGAAGAGCCAAGGCCCTTCGTAGTCATAGAAGTCAGTTTGAACGTTTCCCCAAACACGCCGCAACCCGATGCCCCACTTGCCGTTAATTTTGCAGTATCCGATTTGATCCTCGTCGATTTCATCGGGTTGTTCGGTCTCCCGGTTGGTATAATTTATCCACGCGCTCAAACCGATGTTCAATTTTTGAAGGGCTGCATCGAGAATGCCGACAACTTTTGTTAATTCATCAGAAGCCGAATTGAGGGAAGATGCGACTACGGAGAGAGCCTGAAAATCTGTTTGAACTTTTTCAAACTTCGAGTCATTCGAAGTCATAAAACCTCCACGCCGGACAGGCGCTTTGAATTTTCCCCCGGCTGTCAACCGGGAGTCTTGCGTGTTGCGATCGGCTTCCACCGACTGAAACGAACGATACCACGTTCTCAGGTGCCTGTAACCAAGAATGTCTCGTACGACCTCGATAATGGCGATTGCGGCTTCCAGTGTCATAGGTGTCTCTCCTACTTATAAGAGAACTGGAAAGTCTACTTTTCTGGGAACTGACGGAGTTACTCTCGAAAGACAACGCCGAGGAAGGGGCTCAAGATTCCGCGTCGCGAGGTTCAGTTGCCGATGGAATCGTCCGCAGGCACACTCTTTGACGTTCCTACGAAGTAGCAACCACGCATGCTTCCCGAAGCCAAAATACAAGATTGTTGTACGCGATGTTGTACAGGAATTTCAGCAGAAGACAGAAAAGTGATGAAACACTTATAAAATATTGAGAAGAGTGGTGCGCCCGGGGGGATTCGAACTCCCGACCTTTTGGTTCGTAGCCAAACGCTCTATCCAGCTGAGCTACGGGCGCGCCGAAATGCAGATTCAGTGTCCTTAGATTACGACACGGCGGTTAG
>Ga0182024_10003646_pt1 | contig 36401 bp, 26 predicted proteins | sample P32metaG_FD_120480 | JGI IMG/M metagenome (GOLD analysis project Ga0182024, IMG submission 120480) | Permafrost microbial communities from Stordalen Mire, Sweden - P3-2 metaG (Illumina Assembly) | ecosystem: Environmental > Terrestrial > Soil > Wetlands > Permafrost | place: Sweden: Stordalen...
GAGCGACTTGGATAGATAGAACCAAATCACCCCGCCGGCTCCCAGCAGGCGATCAAGGAACCCGGCCGTCCGGATGATTTCGTGCGTGCCGTGCCGTTGAAACCAGACATCGACCGCCGCAAGTGAGCCGGCGACTATGAAGAAAGGAACCAAGCGCAGGAAATCGGAAATGTTTGGGCGGCGATGCCATACGATAATCCCCGCGAGCACGAGCGGAAGCGGCGCAACCGAGCCCTTGCTAAGCATAGCGAGAATGAAAGCGAGCAGGCTCAGCCAATACCAGCGGCTGGAAAACGCCGCAGTGTTCGCTTTGGTTGCCGCGCCGCCGGATGCGGCAGCAATCCCGGATTTGAGAAACCATAGGATCGTCAGGAGGGCAAAGAATAGCGCCAGCAGGTTCTTTCGCTGGGCGATCCAGGTCACCGACTCCACATTGATTGGATGCACCGCAAAGAGCAGCGCCGCCAGCCATGCGCCGGGAACGCGAAGGCGCCGCAGGACCGACCAGAGCAGAAAAACTTCCACCCCATGCAGCGCGAGATTCGTCAGATGGTAGCCGAGCGGATTCAATCCCCAAAGCCGCCATTCGATCCAGAGACTGGTCGATGTCACCGGCCAGTAATCCTGGGCATTCCTAGTGAACCAAAACTGGTACAAACCGTTTCCCGCATGAATCAGCGGGTTTGCGGTCAGCATGGTGTCGTCATCCCAGATGAAACCCGCGTGCCATAGGGGCACGTAGGCGATCAAAACGAGCGCGACCAATATCGCGGCCTGCCACCCGATGCGATGACGGCCAGAAACCATCCAACTCACGCCGGGGCGGCGCGTGTCACTTGCCGGAATTGCCCGCCGCCTGTGGGGCCGGACTCGGCGCGGGCTTCGCTGGATTGGCCTTGGGACCCCAGCCCTCTTTGTCGAGGACGACCAGAATCTTTTGGATCCGCGGATCGACGCGTTGTTGCTCGGGCATCGTCGAAAGTATCTGTGCGGCCTGCATTCCGGTGGCGGGCTTGTTCAATTTCAGGGCTGCAATCGCCCGCATGACCCAGAGCTCATAACTGGGATCGAAATGATCCCTCAGGAACATTTTGCTGTCGTACAGATAATTTTCGAAAAGATGCTTTTGCTCGGCGGCATCCTTCGATTTCGCCGCCCGGCTCGCCTCGTCCAACATGTCCTTGTAGTGGAGGATCAAATTTTTCGTGTCCTGTTGGAGGTCAATCACCTGAGTCATGTCGTTTTGGTAGCTCTGAAATGCCGCGATCTCCTGCATGTAGGCGGGGGACATGAAAGCTGGCGGGCTGCCGCCCCCAGGCGGCGCGGCTATGGCGTTCCCGGTGGACAGATCCGTATGGGCGGATTGGAGGTAAACCTGCATGTTTACGAGGTTAACCGTATCGTTGTCATCCGGCATCTTGACCGTGTCCGCAGTGTCCTTCTGAGCGAAAATCAAGCCGGGCCAAAGAGCCAGCACGGCAAGACAGAGCGGCCGAATTTTCATGTTCACAGATTTGCTTTCCTCACTTGGCCGCAGCCGGCGCGGCCGCCGCGGATGGGTCGCTGGGAAGCCAGCCCTTTTTCTCTAGAAAGGCCAAAATTCTTTGAATACGAGGATCGGAGCGTGCTGCCGCGGGCGCCATCAAGAGTATCTGCCCAGCTTGGGTGCCGGCAGTGGGCTTGTTCAAGTTCACTGCGGCAATCGCCCGAAGCAACCAGAGAAGGTAACTGGCATCTGGATGATCCCTCAGATAATTCCGGCTTTCGAACATAAAAGTACCAAACAAATGAAGCTGCTCGTTGGGGTCCTTTGACCTCATCGCTTGGTTCGCCCCATTTACCATGTTTTTGTAATCGAGTCTCATTTGCCGCAGGTCCTGCTGGAGGTCGGTCATCGTGCTCGTATTGTTCTGGTTCTTGAAATTCTCCATCTCCGAGTCGAAGGCGTCGGGGTCCACAGTCGCCGGATTTCCCGGAGTGCCTGCTTTCGCGTTTTGAATGTAAAAGTCCTTCACGTTATCAAGATTGACCGTGTCGGGATCCTTTGAGCCCCATTGGGCGAAAACTGAACTCGGGCAAATGGCAATCAAAGCAAAGCAAAGCGTTCGTCGCATATTCGTTTTCATAGTTTCAATCTGAGCTGAGGGTAACCTGTTCGACGTCACTCGAACGCGATCCTGGCGCATTTCCGCGAAAACGGCAAGACTGTTCAGAACCTGTATCCCAAGGAGCCAAAAATGCCGCGGCGCATGCCATATTGCGCGGCGTTGACGCCGACGCCGGTGCCGTTGCGCAATTCATACGATTTGTCCAACAGGTTGATCACATCGAGTCGCACCTTCCACAGGTGGCCATGGGAAGCCTTGAATTCCTGTTCAGCGCCCACGTTGAGGGTTGCGTAGGGCGGCACGGTACCGCCGTTGGGGATGTTGGTGCCGTCTGGAGCCGTCGCATCCGTTCTCAGGCCCGTGCCATAAATGACGTCCGAGTAGATGCGGGTGCTCCCAATGCTTTCCTTCCACTGATACGCGGTGCCGAACGAACCGGACAGTCTCTGGTCGTGATCGAGGTGAATCCAATGGTTTTTGACATAGCTGAGGTCGGCCTGGTCGAATAGAAACTCCGCCGAATCCCAGTCCTTGCCCTGGGCATCCGAACGGGCGAGGTTCGCATAGGCGGAGAATCCGCCCTGCGTGTACGAGGTTGTCAGCTCCACGCCGTATACCTGGCCTTGGGCATAATTGAACGCGGAGAGAATCAGCGTCTGTCCGAACAGGCCGTCGTCGAGTTGATTGACAGCCCGCTTGAAATATCCGTCCACTCCCGCCTGAAATCCCTGCGTGATCTTCTGGCTGACGCCGGCGTCGAAATAGTTCGAACGCTCGGCTTTGACCGGGTCATCCTGGTCAGTCGCCGCCGCATTCGAAGTGCCGTCGAATTTCGCCACGGAGGCGCCCGAAACGTTTTCAACAGGGGGAGGAGTGAAATACCGCGAATAACCCGCGTGCAGCGTGGTTGTATCCGACGGTTGATAGACCAAATTCACGCGCGGGCTTATCTGGTGCTCGTTGTCGAATGACGAGTTGTAATCGTCGGCACGGGCCCCGAAATTGAGCATGAGTTGCTTGGTGATCTTCCACTCATCCTGGAGGTAAATGCCGGCGAAAAGCCCGTAGAGCTTGTGGTTGTCCACGATTGGGTATGCGGGTCCGGTGGGATCGCCGTCGTCGTCCACCGGAAAAACCGTCGTTGTGGAGTCTGCGGAGACAAACTCGTTGAGCACAAATATCCCGCCTCGGATCGTTTGGCGGGAGGTCAGGGCGTAGCTCGCGTCCCCCTGGAGACCTACGGATCGGAGCGTCCGATCGTCCTCGCTGGCCGCCCCGTTGAAATAGAGATCGCCCACCGGATCTGGCGTGAAATGCACGCTGCTTTGCCGGCCAAACGCGGAGAGCTGGTAGTGCAGATCGCCGGAGGTCTTCTGGTAGGCGATGACGCCGTAATAGTTTTGTTCGTTTTGATTCTCGTTCAGAGCCGCCGAATTGAAATACCCCGGAAGCCAGGGTTTTCCGTCGGGCGCGGTGCCGGCGGGCAAGTCAGGCGTGTCGGGCACCTGGAAATCGCTGTACGAGGCGCTGCCGATGAAGCTGAGCCGGCTCGTAGGACTGAGAATATACGACAGATAGGTGAATACCTTGGATTGGTCCGTTTCGTCGTGCAGCGCCGTTGCCGACGAGGTCGGATTTTCGATTCCGAGGTCGTTATGGTCATAGCTGCCGTCCGCAAAGTAGCTCAGGTTCCCATCGGAGCCCGCGGTCTCAAAGTTCGGCCGGACGGTATCAAAGCTGCCGGCATACAGGGAGGCGTCGCTGCCCTGGTCGAACGCGTCGCTTTTCGTCTTGATGTCCACAATCCCCGCGGTGCGAAAACCGTATTGGGCCGGCAGTGAGCCGGTGATGAGCTGCAGGCTTTGAACAAACAGCGGATCGAGTTCCAGGCCGAAACCCGTGATGCCCTCCGGGAGCAAAACATTATTGATCCGATATTGCAGGTTGGCGTGCTCGCCCCGAACGTGAAGGTCGCCATTGGCGGCAGAATCTTCGGCCACGCCTGGCGCGCGGAGCAGCACTTGGTTGAACGGAGCGTCGTCGCCCTGTGGCAAATTCAGGATTTGGTTCGCATCCATCATGTAGGAAGTGGCGCCGAGCCCGGGAAGAATGTCTTCGCGGGCCTGATCAAGCTCGCCCGAGACGACGAGGGTATCGAGGACGACGGGCTGGCCTGTGTTATTTGAGGACGCGGTATCGGTGCCCGCCGGTGCGGTCGCCCCGGATGCCGGTGCAGGGCTGGCGCCAGAGGGCTGAGGGGCAGTCGTATCCGAGGAGGGCGCCGGAGCGGAAGTCTGCGCCGCAAGCGATGCGGCGGTAAAAATAAATAGGTAAGGAAGAAAATGTGAGTGCACAATTAGCCTGGGTTAAAACTGCGAAAACAAGGCACAGCCCATGGGATGGCGGTGCGATTGCGGCTGCGAACTGGTCGTTCGCGAGCGCGCCTATCGACAGTATTGAGACCGACTCAGTTCGACGGCGGGCCGCAGCCAGGCGGGAGCTGAAAACGAGGCGCTTCCAACAGCAGACTTTGCGGAGCTGGCAGAACTTCCGCCATCACCCGCAGTGCGATAACTAAGGCTAGCGCCGCGGCCAAAACTGACGTGACGCCCTGGGCAAATAGGACGACCGCGCAATGGTCGTCGGCGTCCACTTGCTTCTCGCCATGCAGCCACGCATGGAGCTGCGGGCAGGCGGCCAGGACGGTCAACAAGAGCACCAACGCTATGCACCCCGCCGCTACCAAGCGGAAAAAAGGTTTGGGTGCGCGTTGGCGGGACATCAGTGGGAGGCCGTACCATAGCAACGGTGTCAAATGCTGCAAGGCCACAAACGCGAAGGGTTGACCGGCCGGGTCAAAAAAGCTCCTCTTACCCGCTCCAGGCAAATCGAGAAACTAAGTTTGGCTGCGGGACATCATTCAAGGCCGTGGTTTCATCGACGTGGCTGGCGTTCCGTATTAATCCGCTCCTCGAACCATCCCTATTTTAATGTCCCGTTCCTATTCCCGCAGCCGCTCCGCACTGGCGCTGCTGTTGTTTTTGGCGTTGGCCGCGGCCTATTCGCAGAATACCACCCCCGACCAAACCATTGCGCCGGCTCCGGCGACAGGAAACAACTCTCCACCCGTCGCTCCGACCCCCTCCAGCTACGATCAAGCCGTAACTCGATTGCCGAACATGGTCGTCAAAGGGCGGCAGGACGATCTTGTCGGCATCGCCAATTCAGCGACTCAGGGCTCGATTGGCAGCGATGAACTCTCCTACCGGCCGCTTTTGCGAACCGGGGAAATCCTTGAAACAGTTCCGGGGCTTATCATCACCCAGCATGCCGGCGGCGGCAAAGCGAACCAGTACTTCACGCGCGGGTTCAATCTCGACCATGGAACCGATTTCGCGACGGACGTAGACGGCATGGGGGTCAATCTGCCGTCTCACGCTCACGGCCAGGGATACGCCGATTTGAATATCGTCATCCCCGAACTGATCGACCGGCTCGATTATGAGAAGGGGCCGTACTACGCGGCCAACGGCGACTTCTCCACGGTCGGGGCAGCCCACATTGTCTATGCCGACAGCCTGCCGGCGGACATCTTGAAAGTCGAAGGCGGCACCGACCACTATGAGCGCGTTCTCTATGCCGGTTCAACCCAGGTGGGCTCGGGAAATCTGCTGGAGGGTTTTGAGGTGTATCACGAAGACGGTCCGTGGGTCGTTCCCGACGATTACACTCGTTACAATGGCGTGCTCAAGTACAGCCAGGGTAATTCGGCCCTCGGGTATAGCGTGATGGCGATGGCCGATCACGGAGTGTGGAATTCGACCGATCAGGTGTCCGCGAGCGCGGTCGCGTCGGGCCAGATCCCATTCTACGGCTCCCAAAGCCCGACGGACGGCGGATATTCCCAGCGTTACAGCATCCAGGCCGAATGGCACAGCCAGGATGCGGACTCCGCCACGCAGATCATGGCCTACGCATTTCACTACGACCTAAATCTGTTTTCCAACTTTACCTATTATCTCGCGTCCCCCGATGGCGACCAGTTCGAGCAGGATGACAACCGAAACGTCGCGGGATTGAAAGCGAACCACACGTTAAATGGCCAGATCATGGGCCATAAAATGGAGACCACGCTCGGCACTGAAGATCAAATGTCGTGGATCGACCTGGGCCTTTATCAGACCGTCGACCAGGTGCGGACAAACAAAGTCGACTACAATGGGAATCTCATCCCGGCCACGACAAAAGTGGACGCCGTCAACGAGCTCTCAGGCAACCTTTACCTCGACAATCGGATCTGGTGGACGGACAAATTTCGCACCGATTTCGGATTGCGCGAGGACGTCTACAATATCGACGTGCGCGATCTCGATCCGGCGAATTCCGGCAATCGCACCGACGCTTTGGCGAGCCCGAAATTGAGCCTGGATTACGATCCGTGGCCCAAAACCGAATTTTACCTGCAGGGAGGCTACGGCTTTCACAGCAACGATGCCCGTGCGGACACGGCCACGGTCAACCCCGACTACTCCATTGTCGGCACGCACCTGCCCGTCTTGGTTCCGGCCCGTGGCGCTGAAATCGGCGTGCGCACGTCGGCGGTCGACAAGCTGCAAAGCACCCTTTCGCTATGGTATCTTCACAATGACTCCGAGCTGTATTTCAATGGAATCGATGCCGACAGCGGCGAGACCACCGCCTCCCAGCAATCGACCCATCGCTACGGCATCGAGTGGTCGAACTTTTACACGCCCATTCCCGAACTCACATTCGATTTCGATTACGCCGATTCCTGGGCCTATTTCAATGAGCCGACGACTGCGGCCGAAGACCTCACTCCCGGAGGGACCCTCGTGGATGAGGCGATAAGTCAGTCCCTCTCCGGCGGGGTAACGGTGAAAGTCACGGGCGGCTGGGACGCGACCCTTCGATTGCGCTATTTTGGTCCGCGTCCGTTGGTTTCCGACGGCAGCGTGAAGTCCGACTCAACGACGATCGTAAATCTCGGCGTGGGCTACCGGATCAACAGGATCTGGCGGCTGACCGCCGATGTGCTCAACCTTCTCGACCGCCGCGACCACGACATCGACTACTATTATCAGTCGCGAAACTCTCCCGCTCCCGGCGCGCCCTCGCCTGACGAGGACCATTTTCATCCGGTCGAGCCGATCGAATTCCGTCTGGGATTCGAAGCGAAGCTCTGAGGGCGTCCTCGATTATCCGGCGTCGGGCTGGTCGGGCTCGCGCCTGACCCATTTGTAGGCCGCCACGGAATTCCTCCAGAAATACTTTTCCGCTGCCTCGTGCGATTTCGTGGAGAAATATTCCCGCACGAGCGCCACCGTGTCCGGAACTTCCGACAAGCCTACGCACTGGGGCCAATCGCTGCCGAAAATCACCCGATCCTCGCCGAAATACCCCATCAGCGTGTCGAGGCGGTCGCGATGAGCCGCCAAACCCCGCACGATTGGCGTCGTCGCTCCCATCACCGGGTGGACGATTTCCGACAGCTTGGTAAAAATCTGAGTTCGAGGCGCAATTTCCTTCAGTACGGCGTCGTAGTCAGCCTGGTTTGCCGGGGTAGGATCGAAGGAGGGCAGATGGTCGATCACGATCCGCAGGTCCGGAACTTTATCGCTGATTTTTATTATGGCCTGCAGCAGGTCGATCCGGGGGTTAGCGGTGTCCAGCACCAAGTCGTGTTGCGCGAGCAGCTTGAGGCCGGCGATGAATACGGGGTTGTCCGCCTGCGCGACAATGTTGTAGCCCCAGTTGTTGCCGTAACGGATTCCACGAAAGAGCAGGTTTTTTGCGTAGCGTTCCAGATAATCGGCAAATTCAGGCATCTCGGGCTGCAAGTTTCCGACCGTGCCCACCATGATGGTTTCCGGCTGGATCGCCTCCAGCACCCACAGATTGTCCTCGATCCACGGACTCGCATCGATCTCCAAGGCGCCCACGATTCCGAGCTTCCGGGCGAATTTGGCGTACATTGAGGGCAACGCTACGCCTCCGACATATTTGGGGCTGCCCTTGTAGGGCGCGCCTTGCGGCCGGGTGGTGTCGAACAGATGGATGTGGGTGTCGATGATCGGAATGTCATCGATTCCCGTCGCAGCCTTCAGGCCGCGGGCCATCGCGGCAGCAGCCAAAACCCCTCCAATGAAACTGCGTCGTGTGAAAGTCGGAGCATTCATGATTTTGATTCCGTCGCGGCCGCCGACACCGCGCCCGCTGTTTCTGCGGGGTATGGCATGCGGACCATTGGGGTTAATTTAGACGATAGGATCGGCATGAGTTAATGAGCGTCGCGATATTAAACAAGGACTTACAACTATCTCAAGATTGGGGGTGGGGCAGGGGCAGCTTCCCAATCGGACATCAGAAAAATCTCGATAAACGATTTGCCCGGGGGTATAATCGGATCAATTTGACAAGCATGGGCAACAAAACGTCCATCGTAACGAGCGTGACCTTGAACGGGCGACACGCATTTCCATGAATCAGTCAGGTAAGAGGTCTTATTAGGCAACCTTTCATCCATCCATTATGAATGCCAATTACAGCCGGCGCCAATTCGTCAAGATCTCATCGTTAGCCGCCGGCGCCGTCGCTCTCGCGCCGCGCGGTGTCCTGAAAGCCCAGGGTGTAGCGAAACGCACGGCAGTGGACGAGGTCACCCTCGGAAATACCGGCATCAAGCTCAGCCGCCTCGGGATGGGCACGGGAGTCAATGGCGGCAAGGATCAATTCGCCCTCGGCAAGGATCATTTCATCAATCTCGTCCATTATGCCTACGATCAGGGCATCCGCTATTTCGACTGCGCTGAAGCCTACGCCACTTTCGGGTGGCTCGGCGACGCCATCAAGGGACTTCCGCGGGAGAAACTATTCATCCAGTCCAAGATCGACGCCAAGCCCGGCGATGTACTCGCGAAGATCGACCATCATCGCTCAATTTATAATACCGACTATGTGGACAGCATGCTGATCCATTGCATGGTCAAGGAAGGCTGGACGGACGAATGGAAGCAAATGATGGAAGCATACGTCCAAGCCAAGGATAAGGGCTGGATCCGGGCCAAGGGCGTTTCTTGCCACGATCTTCCCGCTTTGCGCGAAGCGGTGGCTTCCGATTGGACGGAAGTCCATTTGGTGCGGGTCAATCCCCAGGGCCACCATGTGGATGGGCAGGTTCCGGAAGTATGGAACAAACCCTCGCCCGCAAACGATGTGGCCCCCGTGCTCGCTGAATTAAAGACCATGCGTGAAAAGGGCCGCGGCATCATCGGCATGAAGATTCTCGGCAACGGAGAGTTCGTGAATGCGGAAGACCGCGAAAAATCAATCCGCTTCGCGATGGCGAGGCCGGAGCTTGACGCGGTCGTGATCGGCTTCAAGGAGACGAACGAGGTGGACGAGGCCATCGAGCGCATAAACCGGGCTCTGGCCGAGGTGGGCTGAGGGTTTGCCGGACAATTTTGGGTTCCCGCTCGCTTCTTGCTGAGGGTGCTCGGCCTCTGCTCTCGAGTGTTCAATTCAGAGGTCTTGGGTTGCCTCTAGAACATATAGCTTACGTTAAGCCGGAACAGCGACTTCGCGACCAACTGGTCGCCGGTAAAATGATAGTAGAGCGGCAGCTCGACATCCGAGTACACCTTGATCGATTTCCAATCGAATTCGAGTCCCGGAGCGGCGAGCACGCGAACGTATCCTGAAGCGACGGGGTACGTCGCATTTGCTCCCGTGTCTTGGCCGCGGACGGAGAGCTTGATCTGTCCGATCGGCGCAATCGTGAGGCTGCCGATCCGGAGCCGCGTATAGTAGGCGCCGACCGAGAGGTCGACCTCGGTGCCCGGCCGATACTGGACCTGAGTCATCACCGGCAAATCCAGCAGGGCCTGCGAAAATCCGCTCCAACTGGGCCCCAGGTCGAAGCGCTGGTATCCCCCTAAAAGGATGTCAGTGCTTCCGCTGCCGATTTGCGAGTCCCGGTCGATGTCATCGTAGGCGTCATTGGTCGTATAGCTGCCGGTGGGTAGCTTTAGACCGAACACGAGCCCGCTCGAAAGGTCGGACGAGAATCCAGTGTAGAGACCCTCGATTCTCATGTCACCGATTCCGCTGAAATTCAGCGAGACAATGTCGTTGCCCGTGGCGCCGCCCGTCGTGACGAAATGGCGGTCCTCATAGGGCACCTCGACTTGGATGCCCCAGCTGCTATTGAACATTTCCTGGAAGCCTAGCGTGTACCAGCTTGTCCGTATATTTTTGTCTCCGTTGTCCGCGGCTGGGGCCTCTGAGGTGCCGCTCCAATTCTGGTTCTGATCCTGGTAGTCGTACTCGAAATAGGTCATGATGCCAGGGCCCATGGGCAGCATCGAGCTTGTGCCCACCTCGTAAATACCGCAGCCGCAGGCGCAGGCCTGGACGATGCCTGGCGCGACACTAAGCGTAAGCACCCACGACAGGCAGAAGGCGCGTTTGAGAAACGCGCCGTCGAAAGGACGATCTGTTGTTTTTATTGAAGCCGGATTGCTCCGGAGGAATGGAAAAGTGTTCATGAAAAAGCGAAATAAAGATTGAATGCATAAACAAGGGGCTATCGGGCATAACCGATAGAGTGCAGCGGCTAAAAAGCCGGCGGGACAGCCGAGCCGCATCGAAGCATTGCTCCGGATCTGATAACGCGCCGGATCGGCGCGAAACGGCTGATCAGTTAACCGACGTTGAACTTCGGCGGCGGCACGAGAGGCGCCCGGCGAAGTTCATCCAACGGCGGACGATCGGCCCGTAACCACGTGGTCGAACCTGGTTCCGCGACAAATACAGCCGGGGCTGCCTGAAAGAATAGCAATACCTTGCCCGAGACCGCCGATTTTACAGGGGCGGAATGGGACTTTTCCTGCTGTTTTGCCTTAGCCACCATGCAGCAGATGGGGCACATTTCCCCGTCAAAGGTCTTTGTGACCGCTTGCTGCAGCGGCATCGTGCGCGAATGGTCCATCACCATACGGCCCCATGCGAAGACCTGCACCAAATCCCACTGCGCTCCCGTGGCGATTACACACAGGAATAGTACGACGGACACTTGAATGCGCCGGGACACCGCGGAGTAAGGAGTTCAAATCCAAGGCAAAGGCAAGCATTGGATGCCAGTGCAATCTAGGATTTCAGGATAGATCGGAAAATAGGCTGTCCCTTTTGACAGTCCCTTGCGTCTAGCTGCTCTTTACCCCCAATGAGAACCATATCCCTCCTGAATGCGGCGGCAGCTATTTGCGCCTCCGCCTTGTTTGTGTCGCCGACGTCTGCCCAAGTCGGCCGTATTTGGCCGTCCGAGAAGAAGACGGTAATTGATCCTGTGACAGGGACGGAGCTGAGCTTTCTGACCAGCCATCCCCTAAGCGACTCGAAGATTTACCAAACGCATCCGGATTGGACGTCGGACGGCAAGTGGCTAATCTTCCGTTCGAACCGCGCCCCCGGTCAGGCCTTCGGCGTCAACGAAGAAACGGGCACTATCGTGCAGGTGACCGACAAGGGCTACATGGGCATGCTTTGCGTTGGCCGCAAGTCGATGAAGATGTATATCATGCGGGCCCTGGATGCTCCGGCTGACATCGGCCGCGACCCCTATATCGATGCTGCGGCCGCCGCAATTGCGTCGGGCACCAAGGGTCCCACACCAACCCCCAATTTTACTCCGCAGCGACAGCCCGGGCGGGGATTTCGCGTTCAAGGGCCATTCCAGGTGGTGGAGATCGACCTGGGCGCACTTTTCGCCGACGCCGTGGCGGGAACGCTCAAGGGAGATACCGCTTATGAGCGCCTTTGCGGCACGACGCCGGCTGGAATGCATGCGACCGGCAACATGGGCCTGGATGCCGACGAGAATTTCGTCTACTTCGGCATCACCGGCGCGGACTTGGGCAAGGACGTGGATCCAAACAATCCGATCTATTCCCAGTATATCGAGCCCGGCACCAATCGCGCCAAGCCGTACGGCCCCCGGGGAATGGGCGCCGGCCCGTCCGGCCTCGCCTCGATGAATCTTCAGACTGGCGAGGTCAAACAAATCGTCGCAGTCCCGTTTCAGATTGGGCATGTCCAGACGAACCCCTGGGTGCACGGCGAGATCGTTTTTTGCTGGGAAACCGGCGGCAAGGCGCCGCAGCGCACCTGGACCGTGATGGCTGACGGCACCGGGCTGCGCCCGCTCTATCCCGAAGCGACCTACGAATGGATCACGCACGAAGCGGTGATCACAAAGGACGAAGTCGCAATCGCGATTCTATACACGCATACGCCCGGCGGCGGCGCCGGACGCGGAAGACGGGGTGCGCCACAGGCCCAACAGGGCCAACCGGGTCAGCCGCCCCAACCGCCGCCAACCTGGGGCATAGCCGGGGATGATCAACACCCGACAGGCGTTGGAATCGTCAATCTTCGCACCAAGGAGATGCGAATCGTCGGCCAGGTCCCCTTGGGTAATCCGGGCCGATCGATCTGGCACGTGAACGGATCAGCTGATGGCCGTTGGGCGGCCGCCGACGACTTCCGATACCGCCTGTGGATCATCGACCGTCATACCGGAGAAATGGCGCTTCTCGCGTCAATGGGCGAAAAGACAACGGCGGCTGACCACATCCATCCGACATTCAGCGCCGATGGAACAAGAATTGAGATTCAGACTGCGATGCTGTCCGCCGACAACCGGTCCCTTAACATCTGCGTCGTCCCGCTGCCGAAAGCGTGGCTTGACCGGACCTACGACGATAAAAATCGCCTGTTGGCGCAGTAACCGGCTGCCCAGGCTTACGCGGCGGCTCTGACGGCTTTCAGCTGGGGGTTCGCCGCGTCGTTAAACCCGAAGATTTCATGAAATCTTCGGGTTAAATTCCTCGATGGGGAAGGGTTTCGACAGGCAGGACTTTTGTTTCGGATCAGAAATTCCTGAAACGAATCGCTGATGACGTGGGCGCTCATGAAGATTGCCCGCTGGGTTGCTGCGGGTTCAGCCGCGTGCTTTTACTTATTTCACGCTGAGCTGGACGCAGAGAAAGTAATGATTCTGGGTCCGGTACCGGCATTAATTTTGCTGCAAACCATTGGCATGTTCCCTGCTGGTCAATGTTAGTTGCCGTGGTGGCAACTTCGTTTACTATGAGCACGCATTTTCAGGAACAGCTGGCGGTCTTTGGGGTTCGGTTGAAGCAGCTTCGGCTTGAACGCGGGTGGACGCTGGACGACGTGGCCCGGCAGAGCAATTTTTCAAAAGGTTACCTCTCCCGACTTGAATCGGGAGACAGGCAGGCTTCGATCGCTTCCGTCCTGACACTGGCCCGGCTTTTCGGCGTCTCGGTGGCGTCCCTATTCGAAGGAGAAAGCCCGGAGCCGATCATCGTCGTCCGGCGCGACGCGATCGCTTCGCATCAGGTCGACGGACTTACCTGCTGGCCGCTTTCCGCCAGGACGCATCCCTTCCAGGTTCAGCCCATGCGAGTCATCGTCTCCCCGGATCGGCTAGGCGATGAGTGCCGCAGTCACGACGGCGAAGAGTGGGTCTATGTCGTTTCCGGCGAATTGACCCTTTTCGTTGGCGGACAGTCCCTCGAAATGAATGCAGGCGATGCAGCACATTTCGATGCGCGACTGCCCCATCGGCTGTCGGCGCGCAACGGATGTGAGGCGGAGGCCCTTCTCGTCGCCGCTCCGGAGCCCTACCGCGCCACCGCCCTGCCGTCGCCGAGGATCCGTATTTCGTAGCCAAAACCCCGAGTTCAACTCAACCAGCAAAGACAACGCAATCGCAGCCATTAAATATCATGAACCGGGAAATAAATCCACCATCGGGGTCGCGGGACCCCCGTCTTAAGCCAAACGTTCTAAATATATGGGAGCTTCTGGCGCAGAATATCGCCATGATATCTCCGACCATGACGGCCGCGTTGATCGTGCCGCTCATGTTTTCCAATTCCGGAAACATGAGCTGGCTGTCGTACGCCGTGGCGACGGTCATGCTCCTGTTTGTCGCCTACAACCTGAACCAGTTTGCCAAGCGCGGCGCTGGCACGGGATCGATGTACAGCTACGCCTGCTCCGGCTTGGGGGCCGGAGCAGGTTCGATGTGCGGGTGGTGCCTGGTCTGGGCCTACCTTTTCATCGGGATCGCGGGCACCAGCGGCTTCACGATCTTCGCCGACAAGCTCCTTCAGATGGTCGGGATCCACGCCCCTCCGGTTCTGCTGTTTGCGATCTGCGTCGGAGGGTGCTTCTACATTTCATACCGGGACATCAAGATCTCGACACTTGTTTCGCTCGTGCTCGAGGGAATCTCGGTTTTGTTCATATTGATACTTGCCGGCATCGTATTGGGTAAAACTCAAATTACCCCCGATCCGGCGCAGTTCGATTTCAAGAGCGTCTCCCTCTCGAGCCTCGGCCTCGGAATCGTTGTTGCAATCTTCAGCCTGGTCGGGTTCGAGAGTTCGACGGCGTTCGGCGACGAAGCGAAGAATCCCCTTAAGACGATTCCGCGTTCCATCATCTGGAGCCTGATCGTCACCGGACTGTTCTTCGTTTTCATCACCTATGTCGAGGTTCTGGGCACCCACGGCCTGAAGGACACGCTCGACAAGATCGACGCGCCCCTCAACGTGATGGCCGTGCGGTATGGCGTTAGCGGCTTCGCCCCAGTCGTGTCGGCAGGAGCGATGCTTAGCTTCTTCGCCCTTGCGCTCGCCTGCCTCAATTCGGGCGCCCGCGTGATGTTCGCGATGGGCAGGCACGACTTTTTCCCAAAGTCGACGAGCGCCGTCCACAAAATGCACGAAACGCCTCATGTCGCCCTTGCGGTCATGGGCGTCCTGATGTTCGGGATAGCATCGGTTTGTAAATTGAAAAGCTTCGGCATGGAAGTGCTCGATATTTTCAACGACGCGGGAACCATGGGGGCGTTCGGATTTCTCGGCGCCTATTTTCTCGTGACCATCGCCGCTCCGGTGTTTCTGAAGAAACGCGGCGAAATGAAGGTCAAGGATGTCGCGTTCTGCGCGGCGGGCGTCTTGTTGATGCTCATTCCGGCGGTCGGGAGCGTCTACCCCGTTCCCGCCCCACCGCAGAACTATTACCCGTACGTCTTTCTCTTGTATATTCTAGTCGGTATGGTTCGCCTGCTGCTGATGTACATAGCCAAGCCGGAAAGGCACGAGTTGATCAGCGCGGAGACCGAGAAATGCTTCGCTAAGGTCTGAGCCATGCCCGCCGCCGCGCCCAACCTCTCGATCCACCGCTATTCGGTGAAGTCGAAGTTGGGCGCTTACGCGTCTGTCATTCAAGGCGTATGATTCGCCTAGGCGGAGGTCGGGCTGTATAGGGGAAGGGAGCGCCTTATTCTTATTGGCCTTGAGCGGTTCGGCTCGGCAGGGTACTACAACCGCATCATGCGCGTGCAGTTGGGTCGTATCGCCGTTTTTCCGATCAAAGCCCTGGATGCCGCCGCCGTCGAGGAGGCCCGTATCACGCCCGGAGGCTTTCTTGAGCACGATCGGGTTTATGCGATCGTCGATGCTCAGGGCAAATGTGTAAATGGAAAGCGCGATGCTCGCGTGCACCGGTTGCGCAGCCGGTTTGACGCCGAATTCCGCGAGGTTCGCTTATCCGTGCAGGATTCGGGGTGCGAAACACAATTTGTGCTGGCCGAACCCGGACCGATCAGTCGCTGGTTGAGCGATTATCTCGAAACGAGCGTCGCCCTCAATCGCGAAACGGAGAAGGGCTTCCCGGACGATCGGGAGGCATACGGCCCCACCATTTTGAGCGAACCAACCCTTCGCACGGTCGCAAGTTGGTATCCCGGCATGACGCTGGAAAGTGCACGCCGCCGCTTCCGGGCCAACCTGGAACTCGAAGGGGTTGACGCGCCACCATTTTGGGAAGACCGGCTCTATCGCGCGGCCGGGGAATTGCTGCCGTTTCATATCGGCGCTGTTCGGTTCCTCGGCCATAATCCCTGTCAGCGTTGTGTGGTGCCGACGCGAGATCCCGACACGGGCCAGCCGACTCCCGGCTTTCAAAAGGACTTCATGGAGCGGCGCAGCCAAACCCTGCCGGATTGGGCCAACCGTTCCCGGTTTAACCACTTTTATCGCCTGGCGATCAATACTTCCGTTCCAGCCTCCGAGGCCGGAAAGCTGCTGAGATCGGGCGACGTCGTCCATTTGGAGCTACCCTCAACGCAGCTTGCCGTCGGCGCCTTGAGTCCGAGTGTGGCAAGCGGGACTGTCCTCCGGACGCCGTTCCCCTGAGCCGGACTCGCGGTCAATTTGAGGCGCCGCCCGAAGCTTTGATCGATTCCAAAATCTTTCGGGCATCGCTGAAATCCGGTCTGAGGCGCAACGCTTCCTCGAGGTGGGCAACCGCCTCCTGCAGACGGCCGGGAACCTGGGTCAGCGCAATGGCCAGATTAAACTGCGCCTCGGCGAAATCCGGTTTGAGGCGCAGGGCCTCCTCAAATTGGGCGACTGCGTCCGGCAAACGGCCCGGAGTCTGGGCCAGCGCAATCGCCAGATTGTTGTGCGCCTCGGCGTAATCAGGCCGAATTCGCAGCGCCTCGTCTAACTGGGAGATCGCGTCATTCAACCGGCCTGGCATTCTCTCCAGGACAAACCCCATATTGTTATGGGCCTCGGCATAATTCGGCTTAAGCCGCAGCGCCTCGTTAAACTGGGCAATCGCGTCATTCAACCGGCCGGGCTTCTCCTCCAGGGCAAAACCCAGATTGTTGTGCGCCTCGGCATAGTCCGGTTTCAAGCGTAGTACCTCGTCAAATTGGGCGATCGCGTCATTCAATTGCCCCGGAATATGCGACTGGGCTTCGCCCAGATTATTGCGCGCCTCGACAAAATCGGGCTTTAGCCGCAGCGTCTCTTCGTACTGAGCGATCGCGTCATTCAACCGGCCGGGTATCTTCTCCAGGGCATAACCGAGATCATCATGGACCTCGGCATAATCCGGTCTCAAGCGCAGCGCTTCTTCGTACTGAGCGATAGCGTCATTCAATCGGCCCGGAGTTTTCAACCAGTAGGTGCCCAAATTGCAGTAAGCCCGGGCGTTTTCCGGGCACTTGGCGATAGTGTCGTTCCAGATGGCCGGTTCGCTCGAGTAATCTTGGTTCCGTCGAGCGGCGGCCAGACCCAAACTCACGGCAATCAAAGCAAAGACGGGCAAGCACCGGCGGCCCCCGATTGCAAAAGCTCCGAGCACGATGAGCGCAACGATGCCCGCCAATGGCAAATAAAGCCGGTGCTCCGCCATCGGTTGACCGACCAACGGAACGATGCTGGAAGTGGGGGCCAGGATCAGAAAAAACCAAGCCCCGGCGAAGCCGAGGGCTTGCCCGCCGAAGACCCCCGGCTTGGTCTGGGGGCGAAGGAGGGCCCACGCCGTGATAGCCAGCAGCGAAACCAGGACCAAGGCATAGGGCCAGACCACGCCCATCGGTACGGTCGAAAACGGGCCGTAATCGAAAACCAACGGATGCGGCCAAATAGCGAGAAGGAGGTACTTCACAACGACGCGGCATTCTGTCCACCCGTAGGCCAACCAAGTAGCTCCCTGACCGAAGCCCGCGCCGCGATCGTGCAGGCCGGTCATTAGGTAGCCGAGAGGAAGCCAGGTGGCAACGAGTGCCAAGTAGAGGCGCCAATGGCGCTGCCAGGCGCCGGAGAAACTGCCGGAGATGAACGTCCGATCATACAGGAGCACTAAGAGGGGCGCGGTAATTATCACCTCTTTGGTGGCGACGCCGGCCAGGCAAGCCAGGACCGAAAGCACAAACCAGGTTCGGCAGGCCCCTTCGCCATCCGCCTCCGCTCCCCGTAAGAAGCAATAAAGAGTCAGAAGATAAAACAATCCCATGAGCGATTCGCATCGCTGGGTCACATAGGTCACCGATTCGGTTTGGACCGGATGCCAGGCCCAGATCGCGCCGACAGCGAGGGCCAAATAGGTGGCGGCCGAACCGAAGCGCTCAGCTAGAATAGGGCGCAACAGTGTGCGACGCACCAGGGCAAAAAGGGTCCAGGCGGCCAGCATGTGAATGATCAGATTTACCAGATGGTAGCCAAAGACCGAGGTGCCTCCGAAGGCGTAGTTCAGGGCATACGAGAGATTGTAAAGCGGCCTGCCTCCGACGCCGGCGTCGTTTGGCGGAGAGAGCGCCGTCCAGATCGGCCACAAATGCCGGATCGTCACATTATCTGTGATCGAGTTTTTATCGTCGAGAATCAGCGGAACGGAAAAAGTCCTGCTGTAGATCGCAATTGCCCCGGCAGCGAGTAGGGCTCCACTCACCAGTCCCGGCCAATCCACGTGCCGAACGGAGATTTTTTCTAGGGCCGAGGGTCTTTTGGGAGAACTTCGGGCTGGCACGGGGAGGAACGGCGCTGGCTTCTTCAGCGCCAGATAAAGGTCGCTGCCCGAGTATGGCGCTTTTCCGGCTTTTCGAGTTCCGCGTTTGAGGGCAGGTCTGGATACTTGCCAAAGGACGCGATCGCTCTTCCGACCGCCTTCTGCCGGAGTAATTCGGAGAGGGCGAAATCGATCGCCTCAGTCTTCGTCTTTAGGCCGTATTCGGCCATGACCTTGTCCATCTTTCGATCATCGATTTGAAGGGTCGTCTTCATACCATATCAAAGGATTCATTGGGTATGGCAGTCGAGCACCGATCGATCAATCCTCAGTCGCAACCGAGTAGAGGTTCGCCCCTACGCCGTCCAGCGCAGCAGCGCGCTCGCGATCGAGTTCCAAGCGGGCGTTGTGGCCAACTGCACATTGGCGGCGAACACTAAGGCCAGAATGACGCAGCCGATCGCAAAAGGGCGGTCCAGGGAGCGCCTGAGGACGCATTTAAACCCGAGAAAAATCACCGCCAGCACCAAGGTCATAAAATAGGGCCCCCAAATGCGATCCCAGATGGTGCCGGCGTAAAGGTCGGATAGGGTATCGATCCGCGCCACGGCCGCCGTGATAGCCGCTACAGTGGCGAGCAACATCATGGAGCGGTGCACTGCGGGGCGACGGCGATAGAGCACACCGGCCGCCACGAAGCCGCCAAAGACCAAGACACTAATCACCGGGATCGCCATGAACTGTTTGGGGTCGAGCCCTGCGGTGAGTTGGCCCGGCGGTTTAACCCGCGCGGCCTCGATCCCCACCTTCAGCCCGAGAACGACGATGACAGCAGCAAGAACGGCAGCGATCTTTCCAACGCGCATGTGCGTTTGCCTTTTGCCCGATAGGATAAGGATGGACTGGGCCAAAAACACCAGCAACCAAAGGGACATGGCGGTTCCGTGGACGATGACCAAGGTGCGGATCGGCGGCGTGAGTTCGCGGCCGGGGTAGGCGCGGCCCTCGAAGTAAAAGCGGTGGAACCCTGCCACCACCAGTGCGATCAGCACCACCGCGGCTGTAACGTGGAAAAAGCGCCCGGCCTTGGGCATCGGAGCTGTTGGTGGCAGGGTGCTTCCCATCGGTTTTGGGGCTGTCGTTGGGGGGCCCGAGGATTCTGCGCCGTCCCAAATGTGACTAAGGGCGAATTGCCTGCACCAATCAAGTTCGCTTTCCCCGTCGAATGCGGAGACGCACAAAAGATTTGCTACCGAGCCCATGCACCCGCAGAGCCGCCAAAAACCTGGAATTGGACCGAAGACTCCAGTCCCATTTTTGGGACTAGCCAGTTCCATTTTCGAACACTTCAGCGCCAGCCGCGAATTTCGTAGTATCGTAAGATATTATGCATAAATATATAATGGATGTGATATTGGATGGCACGTCCCTTGCAATAGGCTGATCGATGATCCAACTGCGCAACATAAACCGCGTCTATCCTCTCAAGGGAGGGCCCTACTATGCCCTGCGTTACATCAACCTCGAAATCAAAGAGGGTGATTTTCTCTCAATCATGGGCCCATCCGGCTCGGGAAAGTCGACGCTGCTCCATATCTTGGGCCTCCATGACGCTGCGTGGACGGGAGAGTACTGGTTCGGCGACAAGGCCGTGCACGGTCTCGATAAGAAAGCCCGATTCGAACTGCAGAAGAAGACGATCGGCTTCGTGTTCCAGAGTTACCATCTGATCGATGATCTCACCGTCTACGAGAACCTCGAAATTCCGCTCTCTTATCGCGATGTGCCGAAAAAGGACCGGCAAAGCATCGTATGTGACACGTTGGATCGGTTTCATATCGTTGGGAAAAAAGATCTTTATCCCGCACAGCTCTCCGGTGGCCAACAGCAGCTCGTGGGTGTCGCCCGAGCCTTAGTCGCCAAGCCAGACTTGATACTTGCCGACGAACCGACGGGCAACCTGCACTCCGATCAGGGGCGGGAGATCATGCAGCTTTTCCAGCGCTTGAACGCGGACGACGGAGTGACGATCGTGCAGGTTACCCATTCGAGCGAAAATGCCGCCTTTGGCAGCCGCATTTTGCGATTGGCCGATGGAATGGTCGTCCCATGACTCCCATCCAAAAGCATGGGGCCATCGTCGCTGCGTTCGGCTTGTTATCCTCTGTTTTGGCAGCTGGGGCCCCTGCAGCGGCAGTAGATTCCGGTTCCGTTCTTACACTCGATCAAGCGATCAGCCTCGCGCTTGAAAAAAACCAGGACATTAAGGTTGAGGCGTACGCTCCCCCTATTGCCCGGGCTAATCTGCTCACCGCTCTCGGCGAGTTCGACCCGGTATTTAGCCTTGGTCGCAGTTACAGTCACAGTGATACCCCAACGGGCATTTCGGCACCGGTGTCGCCGACAACGCTCGATATCGACAATTACAGCATCGGGCTGACAGGCGTGCTGCCGACCGGCCTCAACTACACGGTCGGCGGCCAAACTGAGAACGAGCGCGGAACGTTCAACAACTTTGCAGGCGATTTTGTTTCGTTCGGCGGCATCAACCTCACGCAGCCCCTGCTGCGCGGATTTGGTTTCGCAGCAAATCTTGTAAATATCCGTGTGGCCCGTGCCAATCGATCCATCTCTGAATGGCAATACCGCCAAACGGTGATTGGTACAGTGACGAATGTAATCGTGATCTACGACCAATTGGTGCTTGCGTACAAGAACCTCCAGATCGCGCAGACGTACCGTGATCTCGGCGCGAAGTTATTGCTCCAAAGTCAACAGCGGCTCAAGGATGGCTCTGGCGCGCAAAGCGATGTCATAACGGCCGAAGCTACGGTAGCGTCGCGCGAGGAGGCAATTTTGGAGGCCCAAAACACGCTGCGTAACACGGACGGTGAGTTGCGGGAGTTGTTAGGAGAAAAGTGGTTTCCGCAGGGCCGGTCGCTGCTGACCGTGCAGGCTTCTCCGGTGCCAATCCGGACTGTGGATCCAGCGGGCGATTATCAAGAGGCATTAAATCGCCGGCCTGACTACCAAGCGGCGCGCCTGGGCATTACGATAAATCGGGCCAATTCCGACGCTGCGCGCAACGGCTTGCTTCCGCAGGTGAATCTTGTCGGCAGCTACGGCTACAATGGTTTGGGAAGCACTTTCGCGGCCGCCCGGCAGATGGTTGCCACTGAGAATTTTCCGTCGTCCTCAATTGGCCTGAATATTTCCATTCCGATCACCAATTCCCAGGCCCGTGGCAAGGCGCGGGAAGCCCGCCTCACGCTGGAGCAGTCGGAGGCCAGTCTCAAAAACATGGAAGCGCAGATCGCATTGACGATCACAACGGATGCGGGCCAGATCGGGACTACACGTGCGCGGGTGATCGCTGACCAGAAAGCCTACGACCTTGCAGTCCAAGCGCTTGCCGGAGAGGAGAGGAAGCTGGAGCTCGGCACGAGCAGTACGATAAACGTCATTACAGATCAGACAAATCTGGCAACGGTTGAGAACAGCCTGGCCAGCGCTCGATACGCCGAGAGCGAGGCCGTGGCGGTCTACGACCAGGACCTCGGCATGACCCTCGCGCGCAATCAGATCACACTTGCCGAAGATAAGTAATCGGGCGGCATTGGAACCGCGGCATTTTGGCCCTCGTAATTGGTCCTCTCAAATTTATCATTTGCGACATGGCCCAAGCGCCTCTTCCGCGCATTCTAGTTGCTGACGATCAGTCCGATATCACTGAGGCCTTGCGGCTATTATTGAAGGGCGAGGGTTACCAGACTGAGGCCGCGAAGTCGCCCGCTGCGGTGATCAAGGCCATCGAGGCGCGCGACTACGCCCTTTTGTTGATGGATTTAAACTATGCGCGCGACACGACGAGCGGAAAGGAAGGTCTCGATCTGCTTGCAAAGGTGCAAGTGCTCGACGCCGCGTTGCCAGTTGTAGTGATGACGGCTTGGGCCAGCGTGGAATTGGCGGTTGAAGCGATGCGGCGCGGCGCTCGGGATTTTATTACCAAACCCTGGGATAACTTGCGCCTGCTTGCGGTCGTACGCAATCAGATCGACCTGGGTTCGGCCCTTCGAACCTATCGGCGCCTGGAGCAGGAGAATCAATTATTGCGGGGCAGGGGAGGGATGCCGCTGATCGCCCAATCCGCGGCCATGCGCCCCATACTCGAGGTCATTGCCCGCGTGGGTCCCTCGGATGCGAACGTGCTCATTACCGGGGAAAATGGCACTGGCAAGGGCTTGGTCGCGCGGCAATTGCACGCAGTATCCACGCGCTCGGCCCAGCCATTCATCACGGTGAACACTGGCGGCCTGCCCGAGGGGGTCTTCGAAAGTGAAATCTTTGGACATGTTCGCGGGGCCTTTACCGATGCGAAAAGCGACCGCGCGGGCCGATTCGAGATGGCGGATGGGGGCACCCTTTTTCTAGATGAGATCGGCAATGTCCCTCCAAGCCAGCAGGCCAAGCTGCTGCGCACTGTGGAAACGGGAGAGTTCGAGCGCGTGGGCTCATCGCGCACTTTTCGGGCAAACGTGCGATTGATATCTGCCACCAATGCCGATCTCTCTGTGGAAGTCGCCGCGGGAAGATTCCGGCAAGATCTCCTTTATCGGCTAAATACGATCCAACTCCATCTTCCCCCTCTGCGAGATCGTCGAGAGGACATCGAACTTCTCGCGCAGCATTTTCTAAAGATGCATGTCAGCCGTTACCGCAAAGAGATCACGGGATTCGATGAAGCGGCGATGCAGGCCATGCTGGCCCACCCATGGCCGGGCAATGTCCGTGAATTGGATCACTCGGTCGATCGCGCGGTCCTCATGGCCCAAGGCAAGGTCATCCGGCCTGCGGATCTGGCTCTCAGCGTCGGAGAAGCGCCTGCTCGCCTGGAAGACATGAGCCTTGAGGAGGTCGAGGCATTGCTGATCAAGAAAACGCTTGCTCGATGCAACGGCAACGCGCGAAACGCTGCCGAGGAACTCGGCCTGAGCCGAAGCGCGTTCTACCGTCGTTTGGAAAAGTACGGATTATAGGCCGTCGCTGCCATGGCGAAACGCTCCGGCAAGGTACCGCACGATAAGGCAGTATTATTCTGCACGCTGCTCGCTGGAATTCCCGCCGTTATACTGGCGCTGATGCTGCTTTGGAATGGGACGTACAGCCCGGTAGTGCAATGGTCTCTGTCATTGCTAGTGGTCGCATGCTGGTTGGGTTTTGCCGCAGCGGCCCGCAATCTGACGATGCGGCCATTGCAGACCATGGCCAATCTGCTTTTGGCGTTGCGCGAAGGAGACTATTCCTTCCGTGCGCGGAATGCAGGTCGGGGCGATACCCTCGGGGATGTGCTGACTGAGATCAACGAATTGGGGTCTGTGCTCCAGGGTCAGCGTCGTAGCGCCGCCGAGGCGAGCGCTCTTTTGCGAACGGTCATGTCCGAGATCGACGTGGCGGTCTTCGCTTTCGACCAAAAAGACGCGCTGCAGCTTGTCAATCGGGCGGGAGAAAGGCTTCTGAACCAGTCCGCCGAAAGACTCCTCGGCCGTTCAGCCGGTGCCATCGGCGTGAACGAATGCCTCAATGGGGAAGCCAACCGAATTCTTGCTCCGATGACATTCCCTGGAACCCACGGGAGATGGGGCCTTCGGCGAAGCCAATTTCGCGAAAGCGGCCGGCCGCACCAACTGGTGGTGATTGCCGACTTAAGCCAGCCGTTGCGCGAAGAGGAACTCAAAGCTTGGCAGGGACTCGTGCGGGTGTTTAGCCACGAGCTCAATAATTCACTTGCGCCCATCAAGTCGATCGCTGGCAGTCTGACGGCCGCACTTCGGCGCGAACCGCGTCTGCCCGACTGGGAAGCGGACATGATTTCCGGGTTGGGCGTCATCGCTTCCCGGGCTGATGGGCTGGCTCGATTTCTGCAGGCCTATTCACAGTTGGCGCGTTTGCCGCCGCCTTCCTTTGCGCCTTGCCAGCTCGCGGACCTCGTGCAGCGGGTTGTCGTTTTGGAAACGCGTTTGCCCATTCTGCTTCTGGGCGGTCCCGCTCTCTCGCTGCGTTGCGATTCCGCGCAGATTGAGCAGGCGCTGATCAATCTGACTCGAAATGCGGTGGATGCGGCCAAGGAACAACAGGCTTCTGCCCGTGCCGATGCGAGCGTTCGAATCGGATGGCGGCGCGATGGAGCGATGGCTGAAATCCGAATCGAGGACAATGGGCCGGGCGTTGCACAAACCGGAAATCTTTTTGTCCCCTTTTTCACGACCAAGCCTGAGGGATCCGGAATCGGCTTGGTGTTATGTCGCCAGATCGTGGAAAACCACGGTGGCGCAATATCATTGGCAAACCGCAATGGCATAAACGGCTGTGTGGTGACACTCCGCCTGCCTCTGCTCGATTCGGCCCGTTAGTCTTTCCCGCTTTTGGGACTGCGCTGTCCCATATTCGGTACGTATCGAGACAGTTCGCAGTTCTCGTATTTTCTAAGCAGTTAGACAATAACATATTATGTGTTGCCAATCACCTTGGCACAGAGCGTGCGTATAAGCACTCTTTCTCATGGATATCCCTCGTCCATCTCAGGCCAAGGCCAAGCTCAGGAAGCGTCTGCTGATCGGCGGAATTGCTGCCTTGGCTGTGATTGGAATTACGATCCTTCTTGCCCGCCTCAAGCCCGCTGTGCCCACCGTCGACCGAAGCCTCGTGTGGATCGATACTGTTAAGCGTGGGCCCATGACGCGCGAAGTACACGGACTGGGGACGCTGACGCCCCAGGATATCAGTTGGATCCCCGCGCGCACCACAGCTCACGTCGACCGCATCGTTCTCAATCCTGGAGCCGCCGTCGAGGCCGACAGCATCATTCTTGTGCTCAGCGATCCTGCCACACAACAAGCTGCTCTTGATGCGGACTCTCAGCTAAAATCCGCCCAGGCGGACCTCGAAAATACAAGAGTGACGCTCGAGAGCAGTGTTCTCAGCGCCGAGTCCGATGCGGCTACGGCCAAGGCCACATACGAACAGGCGAAGCTTAAGAAGACCGTCGAAGAGGAACTTGTTAGAGATGGCCTTGATTCCGATCTAAATCTGCAGGTCTCCAAAGTTACCGCCGAGCAGTCGGAAACGCTCAACGGAATCCAACAGAAACGCTATGCCTTTGCGAAGGATTCCGTAGCCCCGCAGCTCGCGGTAAAACAGGCGGTTGTCGACCAGGACTTGGCACAGGTTAGACTCAAGCACGCGGATGCAGATGCGCTCAACGTTCGCGCCGGAATGCGCGGGGTTTTGCAATTAGTTGGAGTCGATGTCGGCGCCGAAGTGACTCCAGGCACAAATCTGGCCCGCGTCGCGGATCCGACGCACCTGATGGCGCAGGTTCAGATCGCAGAAACCCAGGCGCGGGACATGCAGATCGGGCAGCATGCACAGATTGATACCCACAACGGTGTCGTCGCCGGCCAAGTTTCTCGGATCGATCCCTCGGTGACGAACGGCACGGTGACCGTAGACGTGACCTTCACCGAGGCGCTGCCCAAGGGGGCCCGCCCGGACCTGTCAGTCGACGGAACGATCGAACTGGAGCACTTGGACGATGTGGTTTACGTGGGACGGCCGGCATTTGGCGACGAGCATAGCACTGTCGGGATCTTTAAACTGGGTCCGGATGGAAGCAGCGCCGAGCGCAGCCAAGTGCAGTTCGGCCGCAGCTCCGTCAACACAATCGAGATCGTCAAGGGCCTTGTGCCCGGCGACCGCGTGATTCTCTCTGACATGTCCCAGTGGGACGCCAATGACCGCATCAAACTCAACTAAATCCCATGGCCGATTCGCTGATCAAGCTTGAGAACATCACGAAAGTTTTCCTCACCGACGAAATCGAGACACACGCTCTCTCGGGCATTTTTCTGGATATCAAGAAGGGAGAATACGTCTCGATCGCCGGCCCCTCCGGCTGTGGAAAGACGACGCTGCTCTCGATCCTCGGCCTCCTGGACACTCCGTCCGAGGGCACCTATCTGCTCAATAGCCACCTCGTACAGGGGCTTTCGCTTCCAGAACGAGCGCGCATCCGCAATCAGGAGATTGGCTTTATTTTCCAGTCCTTCAACCTGATCGGCGACCTGACGGTATTTGAAAACGTCGAATTGCCTCTGACCTATCGCGGCATGCCCGCTAGCGAGCGGAAGACGCGGGTTACCCAGTCGCTCGAGAAAGTCGGCATGGGCCATCGCGGGAAACATCTGCCATCGCAGCTCTCGGGCGGCCAGCAGCAGCGCGTCGCCGTCGCGCGCGCCCTCGCCGGCAATCCCGCCGTTCTTCTGGCCGACGAGCCCACCGGCAACCTCGATTCCAAGAACGGCGACGCTGTCATGGACCTATTACACGAGCTTCACCGCGGCGGAGCGACCATTCTCATGGTCACCCACGACACGCGATTTGCCCGACATGCCGACCGCGTGGTTCACCTCTTCGACGGCCGGATAGTCGAAGAACAAGCGGAGGCGAAAAGCTGAGAGGGCTTCTTCTCCCATCCGATGCTCTCCGACCTCAAATACGCGTTTCGCCAGCTTTCAAAGAATCGCGGTTTCACGTGCTTTGCCGTGCTCACGCTCGCGCTCGGCATCGGCGCAAACACGGCAATTTTCAGCGTAATCAACGCGGTCCTGCTCACCGCATTGCCGGTCAAAGCTCCGCAACAGTTGGTCTTTCTGACCGATCCCAAAATGAGCGGCAACGTCGTTAATGTCCGTGCCGGGAGCCGCGATTTAATAGGCTACGCTGAATATGAAAATCTGCGGGATCACAATTCAGTTTTTTCCGGGATGCTCGCGGTCGACTCCGGCTCGTTGAGCCTAGATGCGGTTATTTCAAATCCCGGCCAGCGCGCGGCTCACGGATCCGCAACTATCAGCTCGGTGAGCGGGAATTACTTTTCGGTCCTGGGCGTGGGCGCTATTCTCGGACGGACGTTTACCGAGGAGGTGGACAAGGTTCGCGATGCCAATCCGGTCGCCGTTGTGAGCTATAATTTCTGGCAGGATCGGCTTGGCGCAGATCTCGGCGTTCTTGGACGCAAGGTTCTTATCGAAGGCATCGAGTACGATGTTATCGGCGTGGCGCCGCGCAGTTTTCTTGGCGAATCAGTCGGCCGCCCCATCGACCTCTGGGTTCCCCTGAGCATGCAGGATGAAATTCGCCCGGGCCTCCACTTTCTCTCCGCCAACGCGGATCCCGCTCACGACTATCGGTGGCTGCAGGTGATCGGGAGATTGAAGCCCGCCGTGAATTATACCCAGGCCAAAGCGGACATAGATGTCGTTTTTCGTCAATTTCTCAGCTCCGAGTTGAGCGCGGTGGACCAAGGAAACAAAAAGCAATTTCTCGAACAACGAATCGCGCTGTCGCCGGCAGGCGACGGTCGAGTTTTCATGAGGTCAAATACCGAGCCGTTGCTTATTCTCATGGTCTTGGTGGCATTGCTGCTCCTCAGCGCGTGCGCAAACCTTGCGCATTTGAGCTTGGCACGAGCAACCCGCCGTCAAAAAGAGATCGCTGTGCGGCTCGCGATCGGCGCGAAGCCCGCCCGGATATTTCGCCAGCTTCTGACCGAAAGCCTCCTGCTGGCAGTGGTCGGCGGGGCGATGGGTTTGCTGTTCGCCCAATGGGGCGAATCTCTGCTGTTGCAAATCATGGCCCAGCACCTTGACGTGCACCTCAACGTCCGAATTCTCGCTTTTGCGTTCGCCGCCTCACTTTTCGTCGGGATCATCTTTGGCGTGGGCGCCGCGTTGCAGGCTGCGCGCGTCGATCTCAACGGGGTGCTCAAGGGAACAGGTGAGGGCACCGCCAGGGTCGGATCGGTTTCGATCGGCAAGGCGCTCGCGATCACGCAGGTGGCCCTGTCGCTCCCTCTGCTAATCACCGCGGGTCTCTTCGTACATAGTTTTCAAAAACTCACAATCGTCGATCTCGGCTATGATTCGAATCATCTGCTGATGTTCCGCGCAGACACAACCGGGCACACAGGTCCGGCTGTCGGCCAGTTCTATCAGGACCTGAGCAATCGCATTCGCGTGATCCCCGGAGTGCGCAGTGTGACGCTTTCGCAGAACGGCCTCTTCGGTGGAGGTACTGTTGCCGTCTCAATTGCGATCACTGGCTATGCGCCGACTCCCGAAAAAAACATGGGCCCGGCTTTTGATCAAGTCGGTTCTGGGTATTTCTCGACAGTTGGAATTACCATACTTTCCGGTCGCGAAATAGCTCCTGAAGACGCCGGTAGCGGCCAGCGAGTTGGTGTGATCAATCAGACCATGGCCCGTTATTACTTCGGCGACTCAAATCCGCTCGGACGGCAAATCACGGTAAATTGGCCGACTAGTCCCGGCATCACCACTCCGGCTCCCTTTGTCGTCGTCGGAGTCGCCGCCGACACCAAGATCATCTCGGTGCGCGGAGCCGCGCGGCCGTTTTACTATGTGCCTTATTACAATCCAGTCTTTCCGCCGTTTGGAACGACAGGCATAATTCGTACGACCGGAGATCCGGCCGCCTTGATTGCCGCCGTCCGCGCCGCTGTGAAGGAGATCGCGCCTAATTCACTGCCGCCGACGATAATGACCGTGAATCAAGCGATCGATCGGACGCTCGGGCTCGATCGCCTATTGACGGAATTCTCAGGCTTCTTCGGCGGGCTGGCGACGCTGCTTGTCAGCATCGGGATCTATGGAATCCTATCTTACAGTACCGTCCAGCGCACGCGGGAGATCGGCATACGCATCGCGCTTGGCGCCCAGCGTGGAAACGTATTGCGGCTGGTAATGGGCGAATCCCTAGGACTGGTGTTGATTGGCGTAATTATCGGAATACCAATCGCAATAGGTGGAGGAAAATTTGTCGCCGGATATTTATTCGGGCTAACGCCTGAAGATCCTTTGGTGCTGGCTGCCGCAAGCGGCTTGATGATCGCAGTTGCGGGCCTCGCCAGTTTTCTCCCGTCTTTTCGTGCGACTCAGGTAGACCCGAATGTCGCCCTGCGGGTGGAATAAATCGGCGTCGATCCTGATTATGCTCTCCGATCTCAAATACGCCTTCAGGCAGCTGCTCAAATATCCCGGATTCTCCATCTTCGCCCTCCTGACGCTGGCGCTCGGCATCGGCGCGAACACCGCGACTTTCAGTGTCATCAATTCCGTCCTCCTCAGCGCCCTCCCAGTCAAGGACCCGCAGGAACTGGTCTTCCTCACCGACCCCAATGACAACGGACTCCGCGGCGGAATACGATCGGGGAATCGCGATTTTCTTGGCTATGCCGAGTTTCAGAATCTCCGCGAACACAACGCAGTCTTCTCCGATATGCTCGCGGTAAGTTCGTCGCTGATGGGCTCAGACGTTGTGGTATCAAATGTCGGGCAGCCCGACGCACACGGAGGGGCCATCATCAGTATGGTCAGCGGTAATTATTTTTCAGTCTTGGGCGTCAACGCCATGCTCGGACGCATATTCGCTGCGGACGTGGACAAAGTGCCGGGCGCGAACCCCGTCGTGGTTATCAGCTATGATTTTTGGCAGGAACGATTTGGCGGCGATCTCGGCGTGTTGGGACGAAAAATCCAGATAAACGGCACGGCGTATGACATCATCGGCGTGGCGCAGCGCGGCTTTTCGGGTGAAACCGTCGGCTGGTCCACCGGCGTTTGGGCGCCCCTTAGCATGCAGACTGCAATTCAGCCGGGCAATGACTTGCTCGCACTGAATGCGAATCCGCTTCGCAACTTTCGGTGGTTGCAGGTGATCGGGCGATTGAAGCCCGGCGTCACCGTCACCCAGGCGAAAACTAATGTCGAAGCCACCTTCCAGCAATTCCTTGAATCTCAGCTTCCCGCGGTGGCGAAGGATCGGCAAAGGAGCTTCCTAGATCAACACCTTGCCCTGACTCGAGGGACCCACGGCGGTTCGATTCTGCGCAAAGAATACACCGAGCCCCTGATCATCCTCATGGCGCTGGTCGGCCTGCTGCTCCTAAGCGCCTGCGCCAATCTCGCGAATCTATCGCTGGCCCGTGCAACCAGGCGGCAGAAGGAGATCGCCGTCCGAGTCGCCATAGGCGCCAAGCCGAGCCGCATCTTCCGCCAGCTTCTAGTCGAGAGCCTTTTGCTTTCTGTCGTTGGTGGAGCGTTCGGCCTGGTTCTCGCCCAATGGTGCAGCTCGCTCCTGCTCCAACTGGTGGCGCAGCGGGATCTAAAAGTTCATTCCGATGCCCACATTTTACTTTTTGCGCTCGGGGTCTCCCTTGCGGTTGGAATCATCTTCGGCACGGCGCCTGCCTTGCAGGCTTCGCGCGTCAATCTGAATGCTGTACTCAAGGGAATCGGCGACGGCGCAGCCAAGATTAGATCCGGCTCAATGAGCAAGGTCCTGGTCATCGCCCAGATTGCCCTGTCTCTTCCGCTCCTGATCGTGGCTGGGCTGTTTGTGCATAGCTTCCAAAAATTGGCGACGGTCGATCTCGGCTACGATGAGACCCATCTTCTTCTTCTTCGACCCAACTACACGGGTTACAAAGGTGCAGCGGTTGGGCAGTTCTACCAGGAGCTGATCGACCGAATCCGCGTCATACCGGGCGTGCGCGGAGCGACGCTTTCGGCGAACGGACTTTTCACCGGCAATCAGTCCAGTTATCGGATTTCTATCGATGGCTATGCCCCTACCCAGGGCCAGGATATGCAACCCGACTTCGATCACGTCGGACCCGGCTATTTTTCGACGGTCGGCATTCCCGTTCTGCTGGGCCGAGAAATCGGCCCCCAAGACTCCGTCAGCGGCCAGCGGGTCGGGTTGATCAATCAGACCATGGCTCGCTATTACTTTGGCGATTCAAATCCCATCGGCCGGCGCATAACGGTCAACCTGTCCACCGCTCCGGACGCGGTGACAGCGCCATCGTTTCTTGTCGTCGGCGTCGTTGCCGACGCCAAGTACAATACCGTTCGGGGACAAACTCCGCGGCTATACTATGTGCCATTCTACAATCCGCTCGGTCCTTCGCCCTATCTCGAAAATCCGATTTGCATAGTTCGAACCACAGGAGATCCCTCCGCCATGATCGCAGCCTTGCGCTCCGCCATCAAGGAAACGGCCCCGAATTCGCTGCCTCCTACGATTATCCCGGTGGACCAGATGATCAATCGGACGCTCGGACTCGATCGCCTTCTGACGGGATGTTCCAGCTGTTTTGGCGCGCTGGCCACTGTCCTCGTCTGCATCGGCATCTACGGAATCATCTCCTACGCCGTCGTTCGCCGCACCCGGGAGATCGGCATTCGCATCGCGATTGGGGCTCAGCGTGGAAACGTATTGCGGCTGATGATGGGTGAATCGCTCGGGCTGGTTCTTATTGGCGTGATCATCGGTATACCGATCGCAATTGCCGGAGACAGATTTGTCTCCGGATTTCTCTTCGGTCTGACACCGGCGGATCCCCTGGCCCTGGCCGCCGCAACCGGATTGATGGTAGGCGTAGCGGCGCTAGCCAGTTTTTTCCCTTCCTTACGTGCGACGCGCGTCGATCCGATGATTGCGCTGAGAGCAGAGTGAATCGCCCTCCATTAAGGCCTCGATGCTCTCCGACCTAAAATACACCCTCCGGCAGATTTGGAAAAATCCAGGCTTCGTTGCCGTCGCCGTTTTTACGCTCGCCCTGGGGATCGGCGCGAACACAGCCGTCTTCTCGGTGATCAACTCGCTGCTATTGCACGCGCTGCCAGTCAAGGATCCAGGCCGACTGGTGATCGTGTCCAAATCCGGCGCCCAAGTCTCGCCCAATGAGGCCACCTTATTTTCTTATCCCCAATATCAGCAGTTCCGGGATCAATCACGTTCGCTCCAGGACATAGCCCTGACAAAAATCGCACTTCGCAAGCTGGTCGCCACCGGTTTTGGGGGCACCCAAATCGAGGTCATCCCGGTCAGCCACGTATCGGGAAATTTTTTCCAGCTCCTCGGCGTCAAAGCGGCCTTGGGCCGAACGCTTCTCTCCGATGACGATCGCGCCGGTCATCCGAGGCCAACCGCCGTTATCAGCTACGCCTATTGGCAGAGTCGATTCGCTTCGGACCCAGCGGCTATCGGGAAGACCGTCCTAATTGACGACGTGACGGTCACCTTGGTCGGCGTTGCCCAGAAGGGATTTTCAGGGGTGAACGTCGGACTCAGCATCGATATGTGGCTGCCGATCCAGATGATTCCCTTGATGGATCAGGGGCCGGCTGGGCAGCAGCTTCAGTCTGACACCTCCAGTTTTGGGTACATCATCGGGCGGCTGCCTAGCGGAGCGGCGCGCAATCAGGCCCAATCCGAGTTGGACGTGATCTATCAACGAAAACAGGCGGACGTTGTCGCGGCCCAAGGGTCAAAATGGTCCGCCTCCCAGCGCAGTCGCTTCTTGGGCAGCAGGATCGATCTCGAGCCGGGCGGATCTGGGTACACCAGTTTTCAAGCAGTCAAACCCTTGATCGGAATCCTGACTGCGATTGTCGGATTGGTCTTCCTTGTCGCCTGCGCCAATGTGACGAGCCTTCTACTAGCACGCGGCGCCAGCAGGCAGCGCGAACTCGCCGTGCGGCTCGCCCTGGGTGCCCGACGCGGCCGTCTCATCGGCCAACTGCTGATTGAGAGTCTGCTTCTCGCATCGGCCGGCGGCCTCCTGGGATTAGTCTTCGCCCAATGGGGGATCTATATCCTGACGACCTATCTGCCCTCCACCGTTTCGCTGAATATTGATTTTCGCCCGGACGCACACGTGCTTCTTTTCATGGCGGCGGCCTCGATCGTCACCGGAGTTCTAGTAGGCTTGATTCCGGCGCTTCGCTTCAGCCGGATGGATCTTGCCTCGACGCTGAAGGATCAGGGCCGAGGCAATGCTGGCGACTCCCACCAGCGACTGAACCGAACACTCGTGGTGGCGCAGATTGCGGTTACTGTCTGCCTGGTTGCCGGAGCGGGCCTTTTTGTCCGGACGCTTCAAAAGCTCAAGGATATCGACGCCGGCTTCAATCGTGGGCATGTGCTTTTCACCTACCTCGATTTTGACAAAAACTACGATGCGAATCGCCGCCTGAATTTGTTTAAGGATGCGCTTGCCGGGCTTAAGGGGCTGCCTGGCGTTCGCAGCGCTAGTATGGCCTGGGGCGGCCTGGCGAGCGGTGTCCTGAATGGGTCGCAAGTCCCTTTTACGGTCGATGGCTACACTCCGGTCCCCGGCGAGACCATGAACGCCTATTCCATCACTGTGGGGCCGGGCTTCCTGGAGACTCTGGGCATCTCCCTTTTGCACGGCCGCACGCTCGATGCCAGGGACACCTTTGCTTCAAGTCCCTCGGCTGATCCGAATGCAACAGTGCCGACTGTGATCAATGAGACTTTGGCGCAAAAGTATTTCAGCCACATCGACCCTATCGGCCGGCGACTTCGGGTCACCAATGGAAATCGGCAATCGATTTTGGAGGTGGTCGGCGTTGCAAAGGACACGAAATTTCAAAGCCTTCGGGAGGATCCTTCGCCCGAAATCTATCTGCCTTATTCCGCGTTTTCCGCTCTCCCGGCTGCCAGAATGGCATTCCAGCTCCGCGCGGCGGGCGATCCACTGGCGCTCGCCTCCAGCGTTCCGGCGGCTATCCAGCGCATCGATCCCCAAGTGCGCGTCAGCTACCTTGGCACGCTCGACGATTTGATCGACACGACACTGATTCAGGAACGCGTCATCGCGCAGCTCGCCAGCTTCTTCAGCGCTCTTGCGCTCGTGCTCGCCTGCATCGGCCTCTACGGCCTGCTTGCCTACAATGTCGCGCAACGCACCCGGGAAATCGGCGTGCGCATGGCCCTTGGCGCCAGCATTCGCGATATTCTCGGGCTCGTCGTGCGGCAAGGGATGACGCTGAGTTTGATCGGTTGCGCGGCCGGGATGATCGGAGCGCTTTTATTGGTTCGCATCGTGGGAAGCTTGCTTTACGGAGTCAGCGGGGCCGATCCCCTGACTTTTGGAGGTACTGCGGTCCTGTTGATCCTGGTGGGTCTGCTCGCTTCCTGGATACCCGCCCGGCGGGCCGCCAAGGTCGATCCGATAATCGCGCTAAGAGCGGAATGAATCGCTACAAATTGAAACCTCCGTGTTCTCCGACTTGAAATCCGCTTTTCGCCAGCTGATAAAGAATCCGGGCTTTTCGGCGGGCGTCATACTCATTCTGGCCCTGGGCATCGGCGCCAACGTGACGGAATTCAGCCTCACAAACGCGGTGCTGCTCAAGCCGCTTCCCTGGCCCCAGGCTGACCGTTTGTCTTATGTATGGTATACGGATCCATTGCAGGGCTGGCCGCTGGCGCCGATATCAATCCCGGGCTATCTCGACTGCAAAGGCCAAACTGACGTGTTCGAAGATGCGTTGTTATATAAAGTCGCCATCTACGACCTCGCGACGGGCCCAAGACCCGAGCCGGTATTCGGCCTCTCCGTAACCCGCTCCTTTTTTTCGACGCTGGACATCCAACCGATGCTGGGTCGGGCATTTACCGCGGACGAGACCGTGCCGGGCCGCGACAAAGAGGTGATCATCAGCTTCGAACTCTGGCAGACCCAGCTCGGCGGTCGGTCCGACATTTTGGGCAGCAATCTGCGCCTCAACGGCGAGAATTACCAGGTCGTCGGCGTCATGCCCAAGGACTTTGTTTCGCCTCGCGCCGGATTAGGCAGAATTTCGGACGTGAAAGCAGGAATATGGGTGCCCTATGCATTCACTCCTTACCAAACTACCGACGGCGAGCGAGGCAATTGGAACTCAATTATGATCGCCCGCCTCAAACCCGGGATCACGGTCCCGCAAGCCCAGCAGGCGGTCGATCTCGTACAACAGCACACGGCTGAGCGGACGAAAGATAATCAGCCGTCCAGGAAGGAAGGCGGATTTGGATGCGTCGTTGTCAACTATCGTGAGCAAAACGTACAGGAAACACGATCCATGCTTCTGATTCTGCAAGCGACGGTGGCGCTCGTGCTGCTGATCGCCTGCGGCAACGTCACCAACCTGCTTTTGGCGCGGGCGAATGCCCGAACGAAGGAAATAGCCATACGGCTGGCGCTGGGTGCCGGCCGTTGGCGCCTGGCGCGGCAGATTTTCACGGAAAATATGCTGTTGGTCATGATCGGCGGCGGGTTTGGAGTCCTGGTCGGCGACTGGGGCTTAAAGTTGCTTAAGTGGTTCCCGTCGCTTCCGAACGATCAAGCGATTGTGATCGACGGGAGTGTTCTCGGATTCTCCCTGGCTCTTTCGCTGGCAAGTGGCCTTTTGGTCGGCGGCGTATTGGTAGCTTCGCTTTGGTGGCGCGGTTCCGGCGACGGATGGCGCGAAGGGAATGTCCGAGGATCCGCCGGCCGTTCCGCCGGTCTTACCCGCGGAACTCTGATCGTCGGCGAAGTGGCCCTAGCTCTGATGCTATTGGTCGCATCCGGTCTGACCTTGAAAAGCTTCGCCAAATTGCAGGCTGTCCAACCCGGTTTTAATGCCGAGAGTATCTTGACAGCCCAGCTTTCCCTTCCCGTCGCCACCTATAAGGACGGTCAGACCCAGAACGCATTTTTTGCCGAGGCCCTGAGGCGACTACGGTCGTTGCCAGGCGTGAAGTCCGCAAGCGTCACGACCCAATTGCCGTTCGGCGGGATGATCGGCACCGGCAGCTATTCGATCGAGGGGCTGGCGCGCCGCCGGCCGGATGAACCGGGCTTGAATGCGCATCTCAGGGGGATCGATTCCAATTATTTCAAGACGATGCAGATTCCTCTCGTGCGGGGCCGCTTATTTTCCGACGCGGATACGGCTCAGGCGCCTC
>Ga0182024_10003647_pt1 | contig 36400 bp, 36 predicted proteins | sample P32metaG_FD_120480 | JGI IMG/M metagenome (GOLD analysis project Ga0182024, IMG submission 120480) | Permafrost microbial communities from Stordalen Mire, Sweden - P3-2 metaG (Illumina Assembly) | ecosystem: Environmental > Terrestrial > Soil > Wetlands > Permafrost | place: Sweden: Stordalen...
CACCTGAGAGAGTAAGAGAAAAGCGAGGAGGACCGAGACACTCTATCGAGGTAGCAAATGACATTCCAGCAAACTCACACCAAATCCTGAGTAGCGCTCCATCGAGGTTTCTTCACAGCTTCTCACCCATGTGTCCGGGTCGGACCCTGAAAGAATGACGGGACGACGAGACTCGAACTCGCGACCTCTGCCGTGACAGCGTAGCGTGGTTAGGTTTTACAACAACTTACGAGACTGCGGGGACTGCCAAACTACCTGGAAATCATACAAGAAGTAAGTTTTTGTGGGTTGAATTGTGGGTTGGAAAAAGTCGAACTGTGAAACAGCGACTAGATTAATTTCCCAAAAGCCGGTTTCGGGATAATTTCCGTGTTGCTCCATTCGGGAGTCGGTCCGTCAATAACCACAAGCGCGTGTATCGGGAGCGATCCGCCAACCCCGGGGACATTACTTCCGATTTCCGCGTTATTCGCCAAAAAATAGACGACCGCCGTACTCCGTTTCGAGATAGGAGAATGCCGGGAATTGTAGGTTGCAAACCCAAGGCCGACAAGTAGCCCCGGTGAAATTTGTCCAATTTCTGAACAACACCCTCGAGTTGCGACATCTGAGCATCTTCCGACGTTCCCTCAAACAAGGGGGCAAATGCTTGCGCGGCTCGCGCGGCAACGGGATGCCACTTCTCCATCCAGCCTTGAATGACGCCGATGTTATGCGAATTGTCCTCGATGACCATCCGGGTCAGGGCCTGGCTCCATTCCCGATGCCACCGACAGTCTTCGCCGAGCGAATAAAGGATTCGACCGAGCAAATAGTCCCCCTCGCGTAGCGCGAGATCGCTAAGGTGATTCATAAACAACTCGTCGATGAGGGGCTTGAGGACGAGATTCAGAGCAACGAAAGCTTCAGCCCAATCGTAGCAAATGAGCAACTTCTCGATGGCCATGCGCAAGGGCTGCCATAACGCATCGGTCTGCCAGAGCACCTTACTATCGCTTGCGAAACCGCTATAAACTTTTTGTAGTTGGCGGACTCGATACGCAACTCGTCTCCCGCCTGCTGCGTCGCGGCGATGACAATGCGTCCGCTCGGTGCCATCTGTCCGATATAAGACGCCACCATCTGTAGCCCGTGCCCTGGATATCGGAAAGGAGCAAACACGCGAGAAAGGACATGCAGCCAGCCAGGTGAAAGCCGGGTATCGTAACCGTTTGAATCGATCTCTTCCAGGATACCGTCGACGAAAATTTCCTTGTCTCTTTGAAGTTCGGTGTACTTTGTGTATGTAGTCTCGCGCGGATCCCGAAATTTTTCCCACGAAGTGCAGGTGAGCGGAGACTCCTGCTGGAACCGCTTGTACCAATCCAACAGCGGCACGTCGAGTTCGAACCTCTTTCCGGTGAAGCCCTCGCCGGTGTAGCAGAGGAGTTTCGACGTCACAATCTCGTATTCAGTTGGCATCCGCTTTTGCGGCAGAAGGTGCCAATATGTCTTTTGCTGTGCCATGAAGGTCTCCGGAAAAAAGAAGCCGGTTCAACGCGTACTCTGGGCCCGCACGAACCGCCATGCCGCATCATCCTGATTCAGCTGAAACGAACCCTTGAAGGCGGACATCACCGCCTCCAACTCCCCTGGAAACCGAAACGACCGGCCCAAATGTTCTTCAATGGCCGAACGAGTGACCACGCAGTATTGCGGAACCAGCACTCTTACGTAAGCTCCCCGGTCGACGACCATGACATCCTGGTTCAGGTCCTTGATCGCGTCAATGATCGCGTTAGCGACACTCCCGGACTGAAGCACCGGCCCGACGCGATCGTAGATCTCTGGTGGTTGGTTAGTCATCGTTGATTGTCTTTCGCCAACGCAGCTTCTGTGAGCCTCGTATCCAGATCGAGAGAAATGTCGCGACTCTCCAGGATTACGGGTAGTGCCTGCAAGCAGGCGTTTTGAGGATTTATGCCACGTCCCGTGCACACGTCAAACTCCCAATGATGCCTGGCACAACGAAGGGCTTTTCCCGACAAGCTGCCTTCGCTGAACCTGCTTTTCTGGTGAGGACAAGCATCAGAATATGCATAAATACGGTCATCCACATTGACCAGCAGAATATTGTTCCCAGCGACTTCCAGACTCAGCATCTCGGCGCTCCAAAGATCGTCCAATGACGCGATTTTTTGAAGGCTCATACCCTATGCCTCGAAATCACGTCAAAGCGATCCAAGGCCTGCAACCCCGCTTGTGCGACAGTGAGTCCAGGATCAACGGTCTTGCCGTTATAAAGTAATTCAATATCATCATTGTGGGCGACTCGAATGTTAGCGGCCTCCTGAAGTTTGCGGGCTAGCTCCAGGACTGTTTGTGCTTCCTCAGCGACCACGAGAAGCCCAAGCGTGTCGCCTTCCAGGAAGCCATAGAGAGGGATAGGCATATATGCATCTTCTCGCAGTCCCTGCAAGGTGGGTTGGGCTGCATGTCTTCGCGCGGATTGTCATTTAACCGGAAGTGATCTGATCCCGGCTTATTGTGATTAGTAATGGTCCTAAGCATTGCTTTCGTTTCTTCATTTTCTTGTTACCTTCGCGGAAAAAAGCGTCAGATCTCCAACCGGCTGACAGGCGTCCAGAAGATTCGACACGCAACTTTGCGAGCTGAGACTCATGTCTTCTCTGTTTAACTTCCTATCCTGATTTCTCCCAACGGTTTAAGTGGATTTCGGCGCCCCTCGCGAAACGGTACAACGCGTGCTTTCTGGGGGTGTGGGATTTGAATTGAAATTAGCGGCTTATGTCTGAGGGTATTCATCGTGAAAGCTATCACGCAGGAAAATAATCGGCTTGGATTTGTGGGGATCGGATATATGGGGCGGCCCATCGCGCGCAGGTTGCTTGAGTCTGGCTTCAAACTGACAGCTTACGACCGGGATCGCAACAAGGCCGACGAACTAACCCGATATGGCGGCACCGCCGCGAATAGCCTTGCGGAACTTTCCTCGACTTGCAACGTCGTGTTGTCTTGCCTGCCGAGCGATGAAGCTGTCCTAGACATATATAGAGGACCTGACGGCGTGTTGGCGCACGCGCAGCGTGGCTCGGTGGTCATCGACATGAGCACGGTTTATCCGGAAACCTCGCAGGAAGTTTCGAGACTCGGCGCAGAGCGTGGACTCGAGGTTCTTGATGTGACGATTTCCGGGAGTACTCCGGCCGCGGAAAATGGATTGCTGACCCTGTTTGGCGGCGGAGGCCAGGACTGCTTCAAAGGTGCCGAGTCCATCTTTCGCGTTATTGCCAAGAAGTATTTTTATCTCGGACCAAGCGGATCCGGGGCGACGATGAAGCTGGTGGTGAACAGCTTGCTTGGAATCGGCATGCAAGCGATCGCCGAAGCCGTCGCGCTCGGTGAAAAGGCTGGTCTCGATCGCAATCGCTTGCTGAACGTACTTTCAGAAACGGCGGTGGTGGCTCCAGCGCATGTGGGCAAACTGGAAAGAGCGATGAGAAGCGACTACAGTCCGCAATTTCCAATTCGCCTAATGAATAAGGATTTCGGCTTGATTCTCAATCTAGCTGCTGCCGTTGGTGCGCGGATGCCCGCAACGGAAGCTGCTTTTGAGATCAATGCGAGGCAAGCGGACGAAGGAACGGAGCAGGATTTTTCGGCGGTGATTCTGCAAATGGAAAAACGCGCGCACCTGAGTGCGAACGGCCATTGGCTCACGAAAGCCGGCGTCTCTTAGACGGGTATTGAAGTAACTGGCTGAGCTTTATCCTTTGCGGGCGGGGGCGCGAAAATGATTCAACTTAAGGTCAACGGAGTTGAACAGTCCTTCGGCGGTGAACCGGAAATGCCGTTGCTCTGGTATCTGCGCGACGTTTTAACGTTGAGCGGATCGAAATTCGGCTGTGGCATCGGGCTTTGCGGCGCCTGCACAGTTCATGTGAATGGGCAAGCGACACGATCCTGCGTGACGGCCATGAGCGATGCGGCCGGAAAAGAAGTCACTACCATTGAAGGGCTCGACAAGAACGGATTGCATCCGGTTCAGAAGGCCTGGATGCAAATCAACGTGCCGCAGTGTGGATACTGCCAGGTTGGGCAGATTATGCAGGCAGCGGCGTTGCTCGCCAGCAAAAAGAAACCGACCGACCAGGAAATCGACGACGCGATGGCCGGAAACATCTGCCGGTGCGGGACGTATCAGCGAATTCGCGCAGCAATTAAATCAGCGGCAGGAGAAATGGCATGAGCACGATGGAAAATGTCAGCCGCCGCAGATTTTTGACCGGGGGCGTCGTTGCAGCGGGCGCGCTGGTCCTGGGTGTTCGTTTTAACCGCGAGGTGTTGCTGGGGGCAGAACTTCCACACAATACGAACGCCGATCGCTCAGCCTTGCATCCCAGTGTGTACCTCGGTGTCGACCCAGACGGAACAGTATGGATCGTCGCCAGCCGCTCGGAGATGGGCACCACCAGCCGTACGACTTTACCTCTGGTTGTCGCGGACGAACTGGACGCGGATTGGAAGCGCGTAAAAATCGAGCAGGCCATCGGCGACAAGCGCTACGGTGACCAAAATACCGATGGATCGCATTCGATCCGCTCGTTCTACGACGCGATGCGCGAAGCGGGAGCAACGGCGCGTTTTATGTTGATTCAAGCTGCGGCTCACCAATGGGGTGTTCCGGCCGGGGAGTGTGAAACCGATTTGCATGTGGTCGTTCATCGTTCGACGAACCGTCGCGCGGGTTACGGTGACCTTGTGACGGCTGCGGCGAAATTCCCAGTTCCTGCGAAAGAAGAGCTGAAGCTCAAGCCCAAGAGCGCCTGGCGATACATAGGCAAAGGAGAAGTAAGTTACGACCTAGAAGAACTCGTGACCGGCAAAGCTATTTATGGAATGGATGCTCGTCGGGATGGGATGGTATACGCGTCCATAGAGCGCCCGCCGGTACTCGGCGGAAAAGTCAAATCTTACGACGATAAAGAAGCCTTGAAGGTCGCAGGCGTACGGCAGATCGTTCCCATTGATCCGTTCAAGCCCCCACCCGCGTTTCAGCCGCTCGGTGGCATTGCGGTAATTGCGGATAACACCTGGGCTGCGTTTCAAGGCCGCAAGAAGCTGAACATCGCGTGGGACAACGGACCAAACGAAACTTACAATTCAGATGCGTACAAAAACGAATTGCGCGCGACCGCGCACAATCCGTGCAAAGTGGTGCGCAATATCGGTGACGCGGATGCCGCGTTTACTAAAGCCATCAAGGTATATGAGGCGGACTACTACGTTCCGCTTCTCGCGCACGCCGCGATGGAGCCGTTGGTAGCCCTCGCGGAAGTCAAGGATGGCAAAGCAACGCTGTGGGCTCCGACGCAGAATCCTCAGGCGGTACAAGACATCGTCTCGAAAGAGTTGGGGATCGCGAAAGAAGACGTTATTTGCAATGTAACCCTTCTCGGCGGAGGATTCGGCCGCAAGTCGAAGCCCGACTACGTTGCAGAAGCTGCGGTTTTGTCCAAAAAAATGGGCCGGCCGGTGAAGGTGGTTTGGACCCGCGAAGACGACATCAAGTTCGATTACTATAACGCCGTCGCGTCAATGTATTTGAAGGCAGCGGTAGGCGCGAACGGCAAACCAACCGCGTGGCTGCAACGATCGGTCTTTCCTCCTATTCCTTCCATCTTTGACGTGAACGCAGTTTATGGTGACGCGGCCCATCTGCAGCAGGGTTGGACGGACATTCCTTACGATCTGCCAAATCTCCGCGTCGAGAATGGACCCGCGAAGGCCCATGTGCGCATCGGGTGGTTGCGCTCGGTAGCGAATATCTATCACGCGTTTGGCATTCAGTGTTTCACGGATGAACTTGCGCATTCGGCCGGTCGCGATCCGCTCGATTACCTGCTCGATTTAATAGGGCAGCCGCGCACCATCGATTTCAACGGTGTGGACTACCCGAACTATGGTGCTTCGATGCAAGCCTATCCATGGGAAACCGGGCGTCTTCGTCATGTCACTGAGTTAGTAGCTGAAAAATCTGGGTGGGGGAAGCGCAAGCAGGGCAAGGGAAGTGGCGTAGGAATTGCCGCGCACCGCAGCTTCTTGACCTACGCCGCCACCGTCGTGGAAGTCGAAGTCAATGATCAGGGTGAAGTGCGAATCCCACGAGTGGATATGGCTCTGGACGCGGGCCTGATCGTAAATCCCGAAGCAACCCGCGCTCAATTCGAGGGCGCCGCAGTGTTCGGCACCAGCGTCGTTCGAAGCGGCGAGATCACCGCTACGAAGGGCGTAATCGATCAGTCGAATTTTCAGGATTATCCCGTGGCTCGCATCAACGAGGTTCCCGCTCAGACAAATGTTCACATCGTCGATAGTGATGCTCCGCCGGCGGGCGTCGGCGAGCCGGGAGTGCCGCCGTTTATTGCCGCGCTCTGCAACGCGATTTTCGCGGCAACTGGGAAAAGAGTAAGGGATCTGCCCATCACCAAGCTCGGCTTAAGTTAACGGTGCTGAGCGCCCGGATGGAGCAGAACTCGGCAGTTGAAGTGAAAAATTGTGAATAAAGGAAGAGTTATGACACAACACCACCCGGAACGACATATAATGTTTGGTTCTCTAATGCTGCTCGTGCTTTTTGCAGGACTCATGTTTGTTGTCGTCTCGATTGCCCGGGCAAACCCAGCCCCAGACACGGCGGCCGACAGTGCGACATTCCGCGCGAAATGCGCTATGTGCCACGGCCCTGACGGCGGTGGCTCAGAGGTCGGAAAGACCATGCACGTTCCGGACCTTCGCTCACCGGAGGTCCAGAAGCTCCCCGATGCACAACTCGCACAAACCATTTCGGACGGTAAGGGGGGAATGCCTCCTTTTAAGAATTCGCTCAGCCCGGATCAGGTTCATTCTCTGGTGGCACACATTCGTTCCCTGGGTGCGAAAAAATAGTTCGAACTCGGTACGGGTATTGCTAAAGGGCAATCAAGCGTTCTTCTTCACGCGAAGCGCCTACACAGGAGAAACGCCATGAATGACGAGGAACATCAAGTAAGCCAAGAAGATTCGCTCCATCTGCCTCTCGCCTCCGCTTGGCGTAGTGAGCAGGCTATGGAGGGCGGGATATCCCGGCGAGGGTTCCTGGGCTTTGCGGCGGCATCGATTTTTCTGTCGCAAGCTGGGCAGCAGTCGCCATCATCGGAATCCAGGAAAGGCATTCCTTATCGAACCTTAGGCCGCAGTGGAGAGAAAGTTTCGCTCATCGGCCTCGGTGGCTATCATCTTGGCAATCAGGCCGACCCTCAGGAAAGTATTCGGATCATCCGCACGGGGCTCGATGCGGGCGTCAATTTTCTCGACAACTGCTGGGATTACAACGGCGGCGAGAGCGAAATCCGCATGGGCAACGCGCTGCGCGACGGTTATCGCCAAAAAGCATTTCTAATGTCCAAGATCGACGGACGCACCAAAGCCGCTGCTGCTAGTCAAATCAATGAATCTCTGCGCCGGCTTCAGACTGACCGGATCGACTTGCTCCAATTTCACGAAGTAATTCGCGATACCGATCCGGATCGGATATTTGCTGAAGGCGGAGGGATGGAGGCCGTCCTGGATGCACAAAAGGCGGGGAAAATTCGCTTCATCGGTTTCACAGGCCACAAGAGTCCGGACATTCATTTGCAAATGCTGGCCACCGCTTCAAAACACGGTTTTACGTTTGATGCTGTGCAGATGCCCCTCAACGTGATGGACGCGCACTTCAACAGTTTCGAAAAGAAAGTTTTGCCCGTTCTGCTCAAAAGCGAGATCGGCGTTCTTGGTATGAAGCCGATGGGCGATCACATTATTCTCGAGAGCAAAACAGCCACCGCGGTGGAGTGCTTGCACTACTCGATGAATCTTCCCACCAGTGTCGTAATCACCGGCTGCGATTCGCTGGCGATTCTTCAGCAAGCTCTGGAGGCCGCCCGCAGTTTTCAGCCCATGAATTCTTCCCAAGTAGACGCGCTTCTCACGAAAACTGCAACCGCTGCGAGGGCAGGGCAATTCGAGCTTTATAAAACAAGTCACCACTTCGATGGAACCTATGCAAACCCGCAGTGGCTTGGCTAGAGGCATAGTGATATCAGAAACCAAAACGAGAGAAGTGAAAAATATTGGAGGCACCATGAATAAGAAAGAACTTTCTGCAACTTTGGCTGGAGATATTTCGCTTGGTGGGGAAATTTCTGTACATCGTCTTGGTTTCGGCGCGATGCGACTTACCGGCGAAGGGATCTGGGGACCGCCGAAAGATCGCAATAAGGCGTTGGGTGTTCTTCGCCGTGCCGTGGAACTTGATATCAATTTCGTTGACACCGCGGATTCCTACGGCCCGGATGTCAGCGAGGAACTGATTGCCGAAGCGCTCTATCCTTACCCGGCTGGCCTGGTAATTGCGACCAAAGGAGGCTGGAACCGTCCCGGTCCAAATCAATGGACTCACGATGCCACGCCCGAGCACCTCCGCAAGGCGGTTGAGGGAAGTCTAAAGCGGCTGCGTCTGGATCGCATCGACGTTTATCAACTGCATATTCCGGATCCGGCCGTCTCCTTTGATGCGTCGGTAGAAACGTTGGCTCAGCTGCGACACGAAGGCAAGATTCGCCTGGTGGGGCTATCCAATGTGACCCAGGAACACATCGAGAGAGCACGCAAAATCGTTCCCATTGTCTCGGTGCAGAATCGCTACAGCTTTGCGGATCGCGAATGGGATTACGTCGTGGAGTATTGCGAGCGCAATGAAATTGCTTTTATACCTTGGTATCCACTAGGAGCAGGAAAAGTTGCCGGTGAAGTGCTGAACCGAGTCGCGCAATCACGCAATGCCAGCCCCACGCAGGTAGCGCTGGCCTGGTTATTGCATCGATGTCCAATAATGCTGCCCATCCCAGGGACTTCTTCGATCGAACATCTTGAGCAGAACGTTGCGGCGGCTTCTCTGCGGTTGTCTGAAGAAGAATACAAAAAACTATCCCGAGTACCCGCGATGGCAGCAACAAGGTAAGAGAAGATCACAGCGCAAGCGAAAAATCGGACTAGCAGCAGCGCTGCGCTTGCCGCGTACGCGACACATACGCTCCCAATAGGATTCCAGCATTTACTGTTGCACGTAACTTCCGGCGGCCCTGAAAAACGCGTGCTTTCACCGCGCTACGTGTGGTGCCCAGAATCTGGGCGGTTTCCTCGATAGATTTTTCTTCGATGTCGCGAAGCAAGATTGCTCTTCGAATTCTCGGACCTAGGCGATTGATTGCCTCAGTTAATAGTTGCGTATGCTCGCGTTGGGAACAGGATTCTTCGGGATTGGGACGTCCGTCGACGAATGTCTCCGAGATGGATTTCACGCCTTCGTCAGTGCTCTCGGACAAATCCTCGAAAACCCCTCGCCTGCGACGCAGCAACATGAAGGCTTCATTCATGGCGATGCGCGTCAGCCAGGTAGAGAATCGCGATTTTTCTTCAAACTTATTAAGGTGAAGGAAAACCTTGTGAAACGTCTCCTGCAGAACTTCTTCGGCATCCTCCCGGTTATTCATGATCCGTTGCGCTACAGCGAGAACTCTCCCCTTGTGACGAGAAAACAGTCCCTCGAATGCCTGAGTATCTCCGCGCTTTGCTGCGCTCACCAACATACCGTCGGAGTACTTATTCACATCACGCCCACGAAAATCTTCCATAATTCCGTTCCTCCCCACCATTCGCCCAATCTCCAGACAACCAAGAAGAGAGCAATAGCCGGGCCAAAGAATGCGTGTGACCGTACTGGCTGGGAAATGGCTGAAAGAATTGGAGATGGATCGCTTCAGTGCATCTTGTGGCACCGTCAGCACCTACGGCAATCTGACGGAATGTTGGCAGTCTGTCTATTGCGCGGAATGCGCCAAAGCATTTGACTGTGCGCAGGTCTACATTCCGACTTTGTAGGAATGGGTCTGCGCGATGTTAAAATTGTTCCGCAGGAAAGCAGCATCCTATTTGTTGGAGCAGAAGTAATGGCAAGGTCAAATCCTCTTCTGTGGCCAAAGCTGCCCGCGATTTGGAGCTATTGGATTGCTGTTGCTTCGGTTGCCGCAGCTCTGATCGTTTCGCGTTGGCCGGTATTTCATTTGCAAGATGCTCCCGTATCATTGTTTCTCTGCGCCGTCATATTGAGTGCGTGGTGCGGAGGACTCTGGCCTGGACTCCTCGCGACGGGTCTCTCGGCTCTCGCTTTCTATTATTACTTCCTGCCTCCGATCTATTCTTTGCATGCAAAGCCTGAAGAAGTTCCACGGTTTGCCATCTTCATGGTGTCAGCCTTGTTTGTGGGGTCACTGACTGTTGCTCAAAGAGATGCCACGGAATCGCTCCGGCGCGCCCGCGACGACCTCAAAGAAACCGTTCGAGAGCTCCAAAACACGAACGAGGTTTTGCAAGCAGCGAGCCGTGAGCGCGTGCGAGCGGAAGAATCGTTGCGCCGGAGCGAAAGTTATCTGGCGGAAGCCCAGAGGCTCACGCACACAGGGAGTTGGGTCTGGCAGGTTGCGGGAAGGAAGGCGTTGCACTTGTCCGACGAGTGGTATCGGTTATATGGCTTCGACCCAGAAAAGGGGCCGCCGGTTTGGGAAGACCGGCTGCGATGCATTCATCCAGACGACCGAGCCAAGTGGCAAGGATCAATCGAGCGGGCAATCGCGGAAACGTCGGACTACGAAGTGGAATTCCGAATTGTCCTTCCTGACGGCACGCTTAAATACATCTACACTGTTGGCCATCCGGTATTGAACGCATCCGGCGATTTGGTGGAATTCGTGGGTAGCTCGACGGACGTAACCGGGCGAAAGCTGGCAGAAGAGTCTTTGCGCCAAGCTCAGGCGGATCTCGTACGCGTCAGCCGGGTGACCACCATGGGAGAGCTAACCGCTTCGTTGGCCCACGAAGTGAATCAACCAATCGCCGCAGCTACTACCAATGCTAATACCTGCCTGCGCTGGCTCGCGACCGACACTCCCAACATCGAGGAAGCGCGACTGGCTGCGATGCGAATCGTGAAAGACGGAAATCGCGCCGCAGAAATCGTTAGCCGGATCCGCCAACTGTTCAAGAAAGGTACTTCGCAGCGAGAGCTCGTAGATGTAAATGAGATTATTCGAGAGATGATAGTTCTTTTGCGTGGTGAGACCACACGATACAACATATTGGTCGTCACTGACCTCGCGGCAGGCCTTCCCCAAGTCATCGCCGATCGCGTGCAATTGCAGCAGGTACTGATGAACCTCATGATCAATGGAATCGAAGCGATGAAGGACGCGGAAGGAAAGCGCGAGCTCGCCATCAGGTCGCAGCGGAAGGATAGCGAAGTTGTCGTGTCGGTCAGTGATAGCGGGGTGGGTCTGCCCGCACAGCAGACAGAACAAATCTACAACGCCTTCTTCACTACCAAGCCACACGGGACCGGCATGGGACTTCGCATCAGCCGCTCCATCATTGAATCACACGATGGCCGCCTGTGGGCTGGCGACAACTCTCCGCGCGGCGCGAGTTTTTATTTCAGTCTTCCCACCAACACCGGAGCGCCTGAGTAATGGCCGCCGCCGTGCCTACAGTCTTTGTCGTTGATGACGATGACAGTGTGCGTGAATCCATCGAGGGACTGCTGAAATCGGCGGGGTTAGCGTGCACCTCCTTTGGGACGGCGGAAGAATTTCTTCGCAGTAAGCGACCGGACGGGCCAAGCTGCCTTGTTCTGGACGTTAGCCTTCCTGGCGTCAACGGTCTGGACTTTCAGCGACAGTTAGGTGACGCCGGGATACAGATTCCCATCATTTTTGTCACCGGTCACGGAGATATCCCGATGACCGTAAAGGCCATGAAATCTGGAGCGGTGGAGTTCCTGACCAAGCCTTTCTTGGATCAGGACCTGCTGGACGCGATCCATCAGGCTTTGGATCGTGACCGTGTAGCGCGGCGTCAGAAGAGCGACTCCACGGAGTTGCGAAAATGCTACGGGAGCCTAAGCGAACGCGAGCGCCAAGTCATGGTCCTGGTCGTCTCCGGCAGGCTCAACAAGCAGATAGCTTTTGAGCTGGGAATCAGCGAAATCACGGTGAAGATCCATCGGGGGCACGTGATGCGGAAGATGCAGGCCGAGTCGATGGCAGAATTAGTTCGAATGGCGTCGAGGCTGGAACTTCCCCCCGCCAAAAAGTAGCACAGAGGCATGGTTGCGCAGGTCAGCTTACTCGCCGCGCAGGACAACTTGCCGTAGTCCTCGAGTTTTCACCTGCCCGATTTCAACGTCGATTTGGAGTTTGTCTTGAGATGGAGAGCCATTTCGGGCACTCATACCAAAGTATAATTGCGCCGCTTTTAGGCACACTGCTAGATTTCCAATATGGCGGCTCTGGAGAAAAACAAAATGGTTGCGATTGTCGATGATGATGATTTAATGCGCGGCGCGCTACAAGGCCTGCTGAAATCGGCCGGCTTGCCAGCACAAGCGTTTGCGTCTGCAGAGGAATTCCTGAAATCGGGCCAACAGCGCCAGGCTGGATGCTTAATCGCCGATATCCGTATGCCCGGAATGTCGGGTCTACAGATGCAGGCGCAACTTAACACCGAACATTGCAGGATTCCGATCATCTTCATCACTGCCCATGGCGACGAAAAAATGCGGATGCAAGCGTTGCGGGCAGGCGCAGTGGAGTTTATGGCGAAACCATTCAATGACGAAGCATTGCTGGAGAGTGTTCGGGCCGCTCTGGAAAGTTGATCCCGCCAATAGAAGCGTGCAACGGGGAGCGCAAGGAGGTCCATCGTGGGAACTGTCGCAGCGTTGGAGTTCGCAGCTCAGGATCGTAATCCGCGGAGATTCGAGCAAATTATAGGTAACAGCCCTGCCCTGGAGTCAGTACTCGAACAAGTCGAACAGGTTGCGCCGACGGATTCCAGCGTTCTAATTCTAGGAGAAACTGGCACCGGTAAGGAACTGGTGGCTCGCGCTATTCACAATCTCAGCACGCGATGCGGACGTCCATTCGTAAAGTTGAATTGCGCTGCTATTCCGTTTGATCTAGTGGAAAGCGAGCTCTTCGGCCATGAGAGAGGTGCATTCACCGGCGCTATTGCACAAAAAATCGGGCGCTTCGAATTGGCCGATAAAGGAACGCTTTTTCTAGACGAGGTGGGGGATATCCCTGCGGCCTTGCAACCCAAACTGCTACGCGTCCTTCAGGAACAAGAGTTCGAACGTTTGGGCAGCACTCGAACTCACCGAGTGGATGTTCGGCTGGTCGCTGCGACTAACCGGAACCTGGCGGAGATGGTGAAGCGCAACCAATTTCGCAGTGACCTCTACTACCGTCTGAATGTATTTCCGATTTCGCTGCCACCGCTGCGCGCGCGCCACGAAGACATTCCTGCATTGGTGGAACACTTCGTCGAGATTTATGCCCGCCGCATGGATAAACAAATCGACCAAATTCCACCAGAAACGATGTCTGCACTCACTTCGTACCAGTGGCCCGGGAATATTCGTGAGCTCCAAAATTTCATCGAGCGAAGCGTAATCCTCAGCTCCAGAAACGTCCTATGCTCACCACTCGCGAGTTTGCGGGCTGCCGCGGAAACTGAATCTTTAGAGGCCATCACTCTGGAAGACGCTGAGCGAGGACATATACGCAAGATTCTCGAGCAAACCCGGTGGGTTGTTGCCGGTCCAAAGGGCGCTGCTGCGCGATTGGGAATTAAGAGATCTACGCTTTACTTCCGCATGCAAAAGCTGGGCATCTCACGCGCCAACAGAGAATCCCTGTCCGCGTGACTTGCATTTGCAATGATGTGAGTAGCGGCCTTTCAATCGATTGACAGTCTCATGAGTTAGTCCCGACTGGGCCGCGTGTTCAGTTCTCTTCGATCTGAACTTGAAGTCATTGATACATCCTCAAAAACGTAACCTTCACTGAGCCTGTCGACATGCGGACGTTGTGTTTAGCGGACTGGCATCCCACACTCCGCTCTCGCATGTATTTCCCTTCTAATTTCAGTCAGTTACACACAAGGCATCTTTGGCACCTGTCTTGCGTCATGGAGCTGTGTCGCTTGTCGTGCTGATTCTTTGTAGCGGCGACAGAAACAGAAGGAGCGAAGCACGCGCCGGCGCGGCATCGCACGCAGCAAGCAAAATAGCGGATTGTTGGAGCGACATCGGGCTGGTCGCCGATGGGCCGCTCCATCGGGCCAAATGGTTTACCTCGAAATCTAGAAACGGAGGAAATATGAAAATGCAAAAGGTTGTACTTGTTTTGATTGGGCTCGTGTTGTTGTTCGCAACCAAAGCGTCGGCTCAACAAGTGAAGACCGATTACGACCGCGGTGCTAATTTCGCGCAGTACAAGACCTACTCATGGGAGCACGTTAACACGCAAGATCCACTCGACGTCGATCGCATCAAGACTGCCGTCAATGCTGCCTTGGCCGCCAAAGGATGGACCCAAGTGGATTCCGGTGGCGATGTTTCCATCGTAGCCGTTGAAATCACGCGCAACCAGCAAACTCTGAACACCTTCTATGACGGTCTCGGAGGAGGTTGGGGATGGCGGCGATTTGGAGGCGGAGGGTTTGGCGAAGCTACCACCACAACGGAAACCTACAAAGTGGGAACGGTGGTTGTCGATCTCTTCGATACCAAAAGCAAGCAATTGGTCTGGAGAGGCGCCGCAAGCGATACGCTCTCCAATAACTCAGACAAAAACATCAAGAATCTGGACAAGGGCGTGGAGAAAATGTTCAAGCAATTTCCTCCAGGCTCTTCAAAAAAATAGTGAACGATCTTCAGCCCGAGGTCCTCGTCGTGGTTTCGCGGTCAGAAATGGAGAGCAATACGATGCTGCACAACTTTTCAACTGTTGTTCGATGTCAACGTAATGTAGTTCTCTTGTCCGCCCTCTTGGCACTTTCTCTGGTCGGCTTGCCTGCCCCGATATTCGGACAGCAACCGGGGCAGCGGACCTTCACATCCGCCGAAGACGCCGGCAGCGAGTTTTTCGCAGCAATGGAGTCACAAGACGAACAAGCTCCATTGCGAATTCTCGGCCCAGGCGGAAAAGATGTGCTCTCGTCCGGGGATTCGATTGAGGATTCGAATGCTCGCGTCGAATTCGTCACCAAATACCAGGAGATGCATCGATTCGTGACCGAACCAAATGGAAAAGTGACTCTGGTTATCGGTACCGAAAATTGGCCGTTCCCAATTCCCTTGGTGAACAACCACGGTTCCTGGTATTTCGACACATCCGAGGGCAAAGACGAGATTTTATTTCGTCGCATAAGCAAGAATGAAGTCAGCGCCATGGATGCGTGCCGCGAGTTGGTCGAAGCGCAACAGCAATACTTTACGCGTCCGCCAGATGGCATTCCCAAGCAATTTGCCCAGAAACTTGTCAGCAATGAAGGCCAGCACAATGGTCTGTACTGGCAGGGTGCCAACGATGAGTTTGATAGCCCCATCGATCCGCTCATCGCCTACGCGCGGCAAAATCGCCCAACAGATCAAGTTGGCCAGCATGTTCCGTTCAATGGCTATATGTTTCGCATCCTCACCAGCCAAGGGAGGCATGCACCAGGAGGAACGAGGAAATACATCGCCGATGGGAAGATGATCGCCGGATTCGCCTTCGTCGCCTATCCTGTCGAGTATCGTTCCTCGGGCGCGATGACTTTTATCGTCGATCAATCCGGAACAATTTACGAAAAGGACCTTGGTCCAAACACCACGAAGCTTGCGCAAGCGATGACTACCTATGATCCGGATTCCACCTGGCACAAGGCCGAGTGACGATGATGGCGAAGGTTTTCTTCTAATGACTGAGTTAGTGCATTCCGTCGTACGAAAATCGGGGCCGGCCAGATCGCGGAATCTTCGCGAGGGGCTTGCGTTGCCGCCTGTGGCCCAAAGTAATGCGGCTACGAGTGGGCCAGTGTGGCTGCCGCTCGTGTTGGTATTGGGCGCGATTGCTGTATTCGCGTATGCAGACCACCTCGTTATCCCAATTTCGCTGGTCTACCTTTGTATACTTCCCATTGTCGTAAGCGCGACTTTTCAACGCAGAGTATTCAGCTACGGCCTTATCGTCGTTGCTGTTTTATTCCACGAATATTACTCTCCGACGCGTGTGAGTCCGGGACTTCGGGTCTTCTACGATGTTTCCGCGACGTTGTGCTTCGCCTTTGTTGTTTATGTTATCCAACGCTATATCGAAGAGCGGGAAGCGCTGGCCAAGATTGTTCGGCAGCAGCGTGATGACCTCCTCAAGGACGTAGAGCTGGCCGCGCAAGTCCAACGTTTATTTCTTCCGCTGGGCAAACCGGCCATTGCCGGTCTCCAAATCGCGGGCATGATGAGTCCCGCAAAGGGTATCGGTGGGGATTATTACGACTACATCCCCATCGATGAACACAGCATTCAGCTGGTGATCGCGGATGTCGCCGGAAAAGGTGTGGCTGCTGCACTGTTGATGTCCGCAACAGCTGCTGCCGTACAACTCGAAGTAAACGAGCAGCGAGATATGTTGCAAGTGGTGAGTCGCTTGAACGCCAGCATCCACAGTGTATCTTCGGATGGCGAACGTTATGTCACTTTGCTTATGGCGGAAATCGACGCAAGAACCCGGAAACTTCGTTATGTAAACTGTGGCCACAATCCCGCGCTTCTCTTTCGCGCCGGTACAGGTAAAGTGACACGTATGAATGCCTCATGCGCCCCTGTTGGGATGGCACTGGGGCCACCATGTGAGGTAGTTTCAGTAGATCTTTTTCTTGGCGATGTCCTGGTTTTCTACACCGATGGAGTTACAGAAGCTGAGAATCTTCTGGCTGAAGAATTCGGGACGGAGCGGCTTTCCGCAGTGGTACAAAACGGCTCATCGCTATCCGCTCAGGCGCTCATGGACGATATCTTCGGCGCCGCGGCGAATTTTTCTAAAGACCTTGGCTTTAGCGATGATGTCACTATCCTCGTGGTCAAATGCGAGTTCGACGAACCCTCGCGTAACTTCATCCAGTAGCGCAAAGTTTCGGTCCCGACAGGACTGCAATCCACACTATTTCTTCCACTGTAAGTTCGTCCCGATCGAAGTCGATATCCAACTGGAAGACACCTGTCGACCCATTGGCATCCCGTCTACGATGCTGGACGATTCGCCGCTGGTTAGTCGTTACCCTAATTTCACATTCGCTTCTAATTACCCCGTTTTCAGACAGTTCCCGAGGTTTTTCGTTTGTCTTCATGGTGGCATCCAGTCTGCATCGTCCAGTTGTGAGGGTGAATCGATGTGGATTGTTAGACTAGCACTGAGCCGGCCTTATACCTTTGTGGTCGCCTCGATACTTATTCTGATCCTCGGCGCGCTCGCCATCCTTCGCACGCCTACAGACATTTTTCCGAATATCAACATTCCGGTTGTCAGCATCATCTGGAACTACAACGGCATGGTCCCCGAGGACATTAGCGATCGCATCGTTAGCGTCACGGAGCGTTCGCTGACCACTACGGTCGACAACATCGAGCACATCGAATCGCAATCGCTCTATGGAGTCGCTGTTGTCAAAGTGTTTCTGCAGCCCACCGCCAATATTCAGCAAGGCATTGCGCAGATTACAGCGGTCTCGCAGACCCAGCTCAGGCAGTTGCCTGAGGGCTCGACACCTCCTCTGATCCTTGCTTACAGCGCATCCAGTGTGCCGGTTCTCCAGTTGGCGCTCTCCGGACAAAACCTCTCAGAGCAGGAACTGAATGACTATGGCTTGAATTTTATTCGCACCCAGCTGATCACCGTGCCCGGCGCATCTGTGCCTTATCCCTATGGCGGAAAGCAACGCCAGGTGCAAGTAGATTTGAATACGACGGCGTTGCAGTCGAAGGGGCTGTCTGCCCTGGATGTAGTGAACGCCATCAGCGTTCAAAATTTAATCCTGCCCACAGGAACTTCTAAGATCGGCTCCAGGGAATACAATGTGTCCATTCCCAACGCGGCGCCGCAAACCATCGCCGACCTGAACCGCATCCCCATCAAGACAGTTGGCGGTACGACCATCTACATCAAAGATGTGGCCTGGGTACGCGATGGCTTTCCTCCTCAGACGAACATCGTGCGCGTCAACGGCCAGCGCTCGGTACTGCTGACCATCCAAAAGGCCGGTAACGCGTCAACTCTGAACGTAATTGCCGGCATCAAATCTCTGCTACCTCAAATTAAGACCACCGTTCCACCGCAGCTCGACATCGCGCCACTGGCGGATCAATCTATTTTTGTTCGCGGCGCTATCAGTGGTGTTGTCCGGGAAACGTTGATTGCCGCGTGCCTAACTGCGTTCATGATTCTCGCTTTTCTTGGCAGCTGGAGAAGCACCCTCATCATCGCAACCTCCATCCCTCTAGCCATTCTTACCTCCATCATTGTGCTTAGCGCCATCGGAGAAACCATAAATATTATGACTCTCGGGGGGCTCGCTTTGGCGGTCGGCATTCTGGTTGACGACGCGACCGTGGAGGTTGAAAACATAAATCGCAACCGCGAAGTGGAACCCGATAAGGACATGGATACGGTGGTGCTCGACAGCGCCTCCCAAATCGCGACACCTGCTTTCGTGTCCACACTCTCTATCTGTATTGTGTTTGCCCCGATGTTCTTGTTGTCTGGTGTCGCACGGTATCTCTTTGTGCCGCTGGCCGAAGCGGTGGTCTTCGCTATGTTGGCTTCTTACCTACTTTCCCGCACCATCGTCCCGACTATGGCCAAGTACTTGTTGCGGGGAGAAAAACACGATGCAGGAGCCCAAAGCCGCAATCCGCTGGTACGCCTTCAGCAGCGTTTCGAACAGGCCTTCGAGAAATTCCATCGCAGCTATCGCGCCTTGCTGGAAGTTTGCCTCCAGCATCGGCCCGCTTTTCTTATTACTTTCTTCGTGTGCTGCATTGGCTCTCTGGCAATTCTGATTCCTTGGTTAGGCCAGGACTTCTTTCCCAGTGTTGACAGCGGCTCTTTCAAACTTCATCTGCGTGCGCCCACGGGAATGCGCATCGAGGAAACCGCCAACCTTTGCGATCAAGTCGAGCGTTCGATTCGAGGGCAGATTCCAACCAACGAGATTCACAATGTTATCGACAACATAGGTTTGCCCTACAGCGGCATCAATCTTTCTTACAGTAACTCGGCTCCGGTAGGCACATCGGACGCCGACATTCTTGTGACTCTCTCCGCGAAGCACCATCCCACGGATGAGTACGTGCAGTACCTTCGTCTCACACTGCCAAAACAGTTTCCCGGCGTTAGTTTCTCCTTCTTGCCTGCCGACATGGTCAGCCAAATCCTCAACTTTGGCCTGCCGGCTCCAATCGATGTCCAGATCGTGGGTAACGATCTGGACGGAAACCACCGCTATGCAGATGCGCTGCTCGCCAAGTTGAAATACGTCACAGGGACCGCAGATTTGCGAATCCAGCAGCCCTTCGATCAGCCTTATCTGCGGCTGAGGGTGGAGCGTACCAAAGCGGAGGAACTTGGTTTCACTGCGCACGACATCGCGCAAAATCTTCTCGTGTCGCTTAGTGGCAGCTTTCAAACATCTCCAACATTCTGGGTCGACCCCAAGAATCGTGTCAGTTATCAAATCGCTACCCAAACACCGCAGTACCGTACGGACACACTGCAGGGTGTTGAGAACATCCCCATCACCGGGACAGACCCCAATGCTCCTCCATCGCTGATGGCCAGCTTAGTGTCCACGCAACGCGGCGCCGGAATGGCGGTGGTCTCTCATTACAACGTAGCACCCGTCGTGGACATCTTTGGCGCCGTGACGGGACGCGATTTGGGCAGCGTAGCTGCTGACATCAACAAAATTATTGACGCGACTCGCCAGCAATTGCCACGCGGCTCTCACATCGTGGTCCGTGGGCAGGTTCAGACCATGCGAGCGTCTTATGTCGGCCTTCTGAGTGGCCTCGCGTTCTCGATCGTGCTCGTATACCTGCTGATCGTAGTCAATTTTCAGTCCTGGCTGGATCCTTTCATCATGATTTCCGCGCTGCCCGCCGCGCTCGCCGGCATCGCGTGGTTTTTGTTTATAACTCACACCACTCTCAGCGTACCCGCACTCATGGGCGCCATCATGTGCATGGGCGTCGCAACGTCAAACAGCATCCTGGTAGTGAGCTTTGCTACGGAAAAAATGGAGCAGGGAAGCGATTCCATCAGCGCCGCACTGGAGGCGGGTTTCACGCGCTTTCGGCCCGTCCTGATGACTGCTCTGGCCATGATCATCGGCATGGTGCCCATGGCCCTCGGATTAGGAGACGGTGGAGAACAAAACGCGCCGCTCGGCCGCGCGGTCATTGGGGGATTACTGTTCGCGACGGTTTCCACGCTGTTCTTCGTCCCAGCATTTTTTAGTCTTCTGCAGGGATCGCGGGAGCAGATGGTCCAAACGGAAGCCCAACGCTAAACACAATTTTTGTGGAGTCACTATGTCGCAACAAACTATGACGCAGCAAATTGAACAGAAAAAAGAAATCGGCGTGCAGGCGCTTCCATCCGACGACGCGGGCAGAAAGCCGCATGCGTTCAGACGATGGTTGGTTCTAATCATTGCGGTCGCTGTGGTTGCCGCCCTGTTGATCTCCGGCATCGTGTCCCGTGTCAGAGCCCGCACAACGCTGAAGGCGGAAACCGCGCAAGTTGCCCTTACTGCGGTATCGGTTATTTCCCCGAAGCAAACTGCCCCCGCTGAAGAAATTATCCTTCCTGGAAACGTACAACCATACATCAATTCCCCGGTTTATGCGCGAACCAATGGTTACCTAAAGAAGTGGTATTTCGACATTGGTGCGCACGTCAAGAAAGGGCAATTACTAGCTGTCATCGAAACGCCCGAAGTGGATCAGCAGCTTCAGCAAGCACGCAGCAACTTGTCAACCGCACAGGCAAATCTTGAGCTCGCTACTATCACCAAAAACCGGTATCAGGGACTTTTGAAAACGCATGCCGTGGCCCAGCAGGATGCCGACAACGCTGTCGGTACTTACAACGCCAATAAAGCGATTGTCCAGGCAGATCAGGCTGCCGTAGATCAATACGCCACACTGGTGTCTTTTGAAAGAATCTACGCTCCATTTGACGGTGTGCTTACGGCGCGCAACACCGACATCGGCGACCTGATTAATTCTGGCAGCAGCACCGGTGCCAAGACCGATCTCTTTCACATCGCCCAACCCGGCACGTTGCGCGTGTACGTAAATGTCCCGGAAGAATACTCGCGCGGGATCAAAGTGGGCATGACGGCGGATCTTGCTCTCGCTGAGTTTCCCGGGCGCACGTTCCAGGGAAACCTAGCACGCACTGCTGACGCCATCAACATGACCACTCGCACCCTATTGGTTGAAATTGACGTCGCCAATCCAACGAACACTCTGCTCACCGGCTCTTATGCGGAGGTTCATTTAAAGGTTCCCACGCAATCTTCCACTTTCATTATTCCGGTTAATACTTTGATATTCCGCTCGGAAGGTTTGCGCGTGGGCGTTGTAAAGGGTGGGGAAACTACGCTTACTCCGGTGACTCCTGGCCGCGACTTTGGCAATCAGATAGAGATTGTCGCCGGACTCAAGCCGGACGATCAGATCATCATCAACCCACCCGATTCCATCGTTACCGGACAGCAGGTGCAAATTGTTCAAGCGTCATTGCCGGGAGATAGCAAGTGAAGGGTGCTGGAAACATGGCCTGGCTCAGGAAATCGCCACTCTTCGTTCTGTCAGCAATCGTCACACTTCAGATATGCGGATGCACGGTGGGACCAACATACAGGCGGCCCGCCGCTGAAGTTCCCACCGCTTATAAGGAGCTTGGCAATTGGAAAGAGGCTCAGCCCGACGACCAGCATCTCGGCGGCAATTGGTGGGAAATGTTTCAGGACTCACAACTCAACGCCCTGGAATCGCAGGTGAATATCTCCAACCAGAATTTGAAGGCGGCTCAGGCTCAATACACTCAAGCTCGCGCAGCGCTTCGTTATAATCGCGCGGCTTACTTTCCCACCATCGATGGTGGCGCGAACGCGTCGCGAAACAGAATCTCCAACAATCGACCGCCTGTCCTCGCTACCAATGGAGTTACCTATAACGACTTTCAAGTTCCTTTTGAATTGTCTTACGAGGTCGATGTCTGGGGACGCATACGCCGCACTGTGGAGTCTTATCGCGACCAGGCACAAGCCAGTGCAGCCGACCTCGCCACCGTGAACCTTTCCACGCACGCCCAGGTCGCTCTGTTTTATTTCCAGGCCCGCGTTCTCGATGCCGAGGAGCAACTTCTCAATTCCACTGTTACACAGTACGAACAAGCCTTGGAATTGATCCAGAACCGATATGCAGGAGGCATTGCTTCTGACTTGGAAGTCCAGCAGGCCACAACCCAACTCGAGACCACCCGCGCACAAGCGATCGACGTAGGAGTTGGTCGTGCGCAGTATGAACACGCTGTCGCAATTCTGATAGGAAAACCTCCCGCAGATTTCAGTCTCGCTGCTCTTCCACTCACGACGCCGCCTCCACCGATCCCGGCGGGCCTTCCTTCTGAATTACTTGAACGACGACCCGACATCGCGGCCGCAGAAAGGCGCATGGCCTCGGCTAACGCTCAAATCGGAGTGGCGAAAGCTGCTTACTATCCGACTATCAGCCTGGGTGCGACTGGCGGTTTCGAGAGTGGCGTAATCACTACGCTTATTTCCGGCCCGAGCGCGCTGTGGTCCGTGGGCGGCTCCGCGATAGCTCCCATTTTTGATGCAGGCCGCCGCAGGGCCAACGTGGATCAAGCCATCGCGGCATATGATCAGAATGTCGCCAACTATCGCGAAACAGTACTGACCGGCTTTCAACAGGTCGAGGACAATCTGGCCGCGTTGCGCATCCTGGAGCACGAAGCCCAGGTTCAGGAAAACGCAGTCATCGCCGCGCAAAAATACCTGGAACTTGCCAACAGTCGTTACACAGGGGGCGTCACGAGTTACCTGGAAGTTACAACCGCACAAAGTGCAGCTCTCTCTGACGAACTCACCGCCGTAAATATTCTTGGCCGCCGCATGGTGGATGCAGTCACGCTGGTACAGGCCCTCGGTGGCGGATGGGATCGGTCATCCTTGCCCGATCGTCCCGAATGCTGCGGCAAGCTGACCAGCGCTTCAAAGTGATTTTCCCCTTTTGGCGGCGATCGGTCAACCACAGTTCGCTTCATAAGCGCCACTTCTTGCGAACTCCCCATTCATTAGCTCTCATCTGACTTGAACTTCGACCAGGCATCCATATCGCAGCCCAAAAACTTACGCTGTTGGATGCTTGTACAGGAATTCGGTCAGGTGTCGACAGTCTGACACCTGACCAGACTTCCTTTAGCCTTAGGTCGTCCGATCTTTAGAAATAAGCCCAGAATCAGCTTCTTACAGTTGACTTTTTCCGTCTTGAGCTCAGATCTTTGGAGGACTCCGTGCTTTAGATAGAAAAAAGAATCGAGGCTCGAAAAGCAGGAGGGACATGTGGCGCAGGGACCAAATTCGAATTCACGGCGAAATTTTCTAAGGTCAGGCTTGATCGCGATTTCGACTGCGACATTGGCCGGCGAAGTTACCGCGCTTCCCGTGAGTCCACTCGCCGAGGCGCCCCGGCCATTTCTTAATGAGTCCGAACGACGATTTCTGCTGGCGGCTGTGGAACGCCTGATTCCCGCAGACGAAAAATGGCCGGGCGCCGCGGAAGCAGGCGTTGTGAATTACATCGATCTCCAAATGTCCGGGTCATGGGGAAAAGGTGAACAACTCTACCGTCACGGACCATTTCGAAAGGGTACGCCCCAACAAGGCTATCAACTCGAGTACACCCCCGCGGAATTGTTTCGTCGCTCGATTCTCGCCATTGATAAGCATTTTGTAGTTCAGGGAAAACGTTTTGATCAACTGTCCCCGGAAGCAAAAGATGCTTACCTGACCAGCCTTGAAAAGGGGGGTATCGACCTTGATGGCGCTCCCTCCAACACGTTTTTTGACTTCCTCTTGAAACACACCGTCGAAGGATTTTTCTCTGACCCGATCTATGGTGGCAACAAAAACAAAATTTCCTGGAAGATGATCGGATTCCCCGGAGCCTACGCGGACTACTACGACCTGATTGACAAGCACGGCGTCGAGCTGCGTCGCGAACCATTGGGTATCGGGGACGGTGCGATCTTGCATTCCATGAACGCACCACGGGAAGGGAATTGAACCGTGCCGCAAACACTCAAAGAAGTCGATGTTGTTGTCATCGGGGTCGGGTTCGCCGGCTCCATTCTTGCCAAAGAGCTGGCGGCGACAGGTCTCAAGGTTGTCGGACTTGAACGTGGTCACTCTCGCCACAGCGTTCCAGACTTCCAGGCGCCGGCGATTCATGACGAACTCAAATATTCGGTTCGCAAAGGGATGATGCAAGACGTCACCCGCGAGGCGATGACCTTTCGCAACCAGCACCGCGAAGTCGCTTTACCAATGCGACAGTGGGAGGCCTTTTTACCTGGCACTGGTCTTGGTGGGTGTGGTGTCCATTGGAATGGTCAGATCTGGCGCTATCAGGTCGCCGATTTCATCTACAAATCCCACATCGAACAGCGTTATGGCAAGCAGATCCTGGATCCCGACCTGCGGATTCAAGACTGGGGGGTGACCTACCAGGAATTGGAACCGTATTACGACCGCTTTGAATATCTACTTGGGGCTTGCGGCAAAGCGGGAAATCTGAACGGCAAAATTGAACAGGGTGGTAATTCTCTCGAGGCCCCGCGCTCGCGCGAGTATCCCAACCCTCCGGCGAAGGAACAATACGCGGGAGCGCTCTTTCGAAAGGCAGCGTCGGACTTGGGCTATCACCCATTCCTTCAGCCGTCGGCCAACATGACGCGCCCGTATACCAATCCAGAAGGACTAACTTTGAATCCCTGTGTGTACTGCGGATTTTGCGAAAGGTACGGTTGTGAACACTTCGCTAAAGCGAGCCCGCAGACCGTGATGCTGCCGGTGCTCATGAAGAATCCGAATTTCGAGCTGCGCACGGAATCTCAAGTTCTGCGGATCAACTTAGACAGTTCCGGGAAAAAGGCGACCGGCGTCAATTACATGGACGCAGAAGGGCGCGAGTTCGAGCAGCCCGCCAGTCTCGTGCTTCTCACCGCGTTTGCCTTGAACGATGTACGGATGTTGCTGCTGTCAGGTATCGGGGAGCCATACGATCCCATAACGGAAAAGGGTGTTGTTGGACGAAATTATGCCTACCAAACGCAGAGCTATGTTCCAGCGTTTCTCAAAGAAGACATCCACTTGAACTCCTATATGGCGGCCGGCGCCAGTGGGACGGTCATCGACGATTTCAGTGTCGACAATTTCGATCACAGTGCTCTCGGTTTTATTGGTGGCTGTTACGTCCTGTGCGGCAGCACAAATGCCCGGCCGATCGAGTTTCATCCAACGCCGCCGGGTACTCCTCGTTGGGGACGCCAGTGGAAGGAAGCCGTGCGTCGTCACTACAATCACACTGCGATTTTTAATTTATCGGGTACTTCGAGCGCTTCGCGCTGGAACTACCTTGACCTAGATCCAACCTACCGCGACGCATGGGGACTACCGCTCCTCAGAATGACTTTCGATTTTCCTGAAAACGATCTGCGCATGAGCCGATATGTGACCAACAAGGCCAGCGAAATCGCGCGGCGAATGGGCGCCACGATAGTTGTGGATGAACCCAGAACTGGGCCCTTCACCACCACCACCTATCAAAGCACTCACAATACAGGGGGAGCCATCATCGGAAGTGACCCTGCTACAAGCGTGGTGAACCGCTACTGCCAGACCTGGGATGTCCCGAACGTCTTTGTCGTGGGAGCTTGCAACTACCCGCAGAATTCCAGCTACAACCCTACTGGCACTTTAGGCGCGCTGATCTACTGGACCGCGGACGCACTTAAATCCAGATACCTCAAACGACCCGGACCTCTGGTGTGAGTGATGACGCAGAATCACATTTTTCGTAAAACGGTTTTGGCGTTGCTCTTTGTTGGGGTTTTGCTCGTGAGTTACTCCGCCGCACAGTCTGCTCCAACGGGCCAAGCGCAATTAGGGGCGCAAATTGTCGCCCAAGGCACGGCCAGCGGGGCAATCGCTTGCGCTCGGTGCCATGGATTCGACGGACTGGCCGACGGCAGCGGTGCATTTCCCAAGTTGGCGGGACAATTTCCGCAGTATCTCGCGAAACAATTAAAGGCTTACGCCTCCGGAACGCGCCAAAACGCAATCATGGAGCCGATTGCCAAGGCACTGAAAGACACTGAAATCGATAGCGTCGCGCAATATTACGCGAGCCTTCGTCTTTCCACCTTGCCGTCCCGCTCCGGCAATGCGCAGCTCGTCGCTCGCGGAGAACAACTCGCCAAACTTGGGGATTTGAGTTTGCGTGTCCAGGCGTGTGAGAGCTGCCATGGGCCAAACGGCCACGGAGAGTCTCCGACCGTACCGTATCTAGCGGGGCAATACGGACATTACATTGACGTTCAAATTCAAATGTTTCGCCAAGGTAATCGCAAGAGCCAGCAAATGCAGGATCCCGCGCATTCGCTGCGCCAAGAAGACATCGCTGCGGTCGCCGCTTACTTCGAGCAAGCGCCAGCCGCGACGAAATGAATCAATCGGGAGGAGGCTCCACATGTCGGAAGTTGAACATCACTACACCGCAGCGAGTGAACCGGAGAGCGTAGCTCCCGTTGCCGTTCGCGAATCGGCGATGATGGCCCTTACGGATGGTCCCCGCGGAGCCCTGATAATTGCTGGATGTGCGGTGGCGCTGCTCTTTGTCGGTTGGTTGTTATTTTATTTCGTGTTGTTCATGAGCAGGGGGTACGTTGGCTAACCAATTCAATAACGAAAATGCTTTAGGTTTGGTTTCAGAACGAGTCATCGATAAGACGGAACGCCGCTGGCTCTACGTCATGGTTGTCATGCTCGGGGTGATGCTGGCGATTATCGTCCTCACCGGTGTTTCGCAGATGTTGCATCCCTTGAGCGATGTGGAAACCATCAATCCAGCTACCCTGCACCTGCAAGGCGAGTTCGTAGAAAGCAACCTGGGCTCGGCCGTCGAGCCCGATGGCTCAATTACCGTTCGCATGATTGCCGAACAGTACATGTTCGTTCCTCAGTGTGCCGTCGTGCCGGCCTCTACACCCGTTCAGTTTCGGCTGACCAGCGCCGATGTGACCCACGGCTTCTTTGTTCAAAGCACGAACACCAATGCCATGGTGGTGCCAGGGTACATCACCAGTGTCAGTACTAACTTTGAGCATTCTGGAAATTACGAAATGCCTTGCGACGAGTTTTGTGGATTCGGCCATCACGCGATGGCAGCGCGCGTGGTGGTCTTGCCGAAAGATCAATTTAAGAGCCTGCCGCCGGATGAAAGGATAAATTGTGGAGCGCACTAGACTCCTTCCGCTCGCTCACTTCTGGACGGCGTTTCTTTGTTTTTTGCCTGCCGTCGGACTTGGCGTCTGGCAAATGCTGATGCGCAGTCCGCTACCCGCTCCCGTTGACGACCCGAACATTTACTACGCCTCCGTGACCGCTCATGGCTCGATCATGGCTTACGTTTTCCCGACATTTTTTGTGATGGGATTCGGTTACGCCATCGCTATGTCTGCGCTTGGAATGCCGCTCCGGGGAGAAAAATGGGCGTGGGCGGGCTTCTTCATCTCTCTGATCGGCACGATCATGGCGATCATCCCGGTTGCCGCTGGTCGGGCTTCTGTCTTGTACACTTTTTATCCGCCTCTGCTCGGAAGTCCCTGGTATTACCTGGGCATTTCGCTCGTCATCATTGGATCTTATTTTTGGATCGCGTTGATGCTCATCAATTTCGGTGCATGGAAGAAAGAGAACCCCGGGAAACCGGTTCCGCTCGCAATGTTCGCCATCACCGCCTGCGCCCTCCTGTGGGGTTGGACAGCCCTTGGAGCTACCTGCGAGGTCCTCTTCCAAATTCTGCCCGTGACCCTCGGGTGGCGCCACACTATCGATGCGGGCTTGGCGCGGACGCTGTTCTCCTTGACCCTGCACGCCATAGTTTATTTCTGGCTCATACCCGCCTACATCGCTTACTACACACTGATGCCCCAGGCCGCGGGCGGACGACTCTATAGCGACACGATGGGACGCATAACTTTTGTGCTGTTTCTGGTTTTTTCTATCCCCGTCGGTTTGCACCATCTCTTCATGGATCCTGAACATGGGGCGGGTTTCAAGTTCGTTCAATCCACACTCACTTTTATGGTTGCGCTGCCCACGTTACTCACGGTGTTTACAATCACGGCCTCTCTCGAAATAGCGGGAAGGTTGCGCGGAGGTAAGGGTCTTTTCGGATGGATCCGGGCGTTGCCCTGGGACGAACCTATGGTTCTCGCTGTTGGTCTTTCGCTGCTTTTGCTAGGACCTGGCGGTTTCGGTGGACTCATCAATATGAGCTTTGCCATGAATGCCATGGTTCACAACACCTCTTGGGTCACGGCTCATTTCCACCTCATTTTTGGAGGGGCTGTTGTCATCGTCTACTTCGCCATCGCGTATGAATTGCTGCCCCGGCTTCTGGGAAGGCCGCTAGTCTCAAAACGGCTGGCCTGCGTCCAATTGTGGCTTTGGTTCTGGGGAATACTGGTCACTACGGTGCCTTGGCACATCGCCGGACTGATGGGTGAGCCACGACGATACGCCATCTTTGATTATTCGGACCCTGTTGTCGCGAAGATGGCGCCTCTCGTCACTCTGTCCGTGATTGGTGGCCTCGTCGTATTCATCTCAGTTCTGCTGTTTTTTTACGTGCTTCTGCGAACAAGTTTTGCTCCTGTGGCGGAATCGATGCCTCCCATTCGGTATGCTTTGGCGGTCAATCCGCCGGCCACCGTGCCTCCGTTACTTAACGGATTTGCCTTCTGGAACGTCATCCTGTTAGCGCTGGTGTTGATTGCTTACGGGTATCCCGTCGGCCAGTTCTTTTTCCTCCACAATCAAAATGCGCCCGCGTATTCCTTGACCCGGGAGATGGTGAAATGAGTCGCGAGAACGATCCAGTTCGACTCCAAGATCCATGGCGTTTTATCGCTGTCGCCGTTGTTTCAGCAACAGTCGTGGTAGCGTTCGGCTTAGGTTTCTTACTCTTGCCCCGCTATCAAGCGACGCACGCTCCCTCTTCCGAGAAAGACTCGGTGTATCACGCGCTCGGGTTTCACACACATGGCAAGGCCTTCAGCACCGTTCAGCCTCCGCTGAAGGTCCCTACTTACATTGCCTGGACTGAGACGACTATTCGTCAGGCAGAAAACGGTGATTCGAAACGCGGAGAGGTCATCGCCCAGGACTGCACGGCGTGTCATGGTGAAAAGGGACTGAGCACCCAATCCTGGATCCCCAGTCTGGCAGGGCTTGACCGGCTTGTTTTATACAAGCAACTGGAGGATTTTCGTTCGGGCACGCGCTTGTCGGCTCCAATGTCCGCGATTGCGCAATCGCTTACGCCCCAGCAATACGCTGACTTGGCTGCCTACTTTGAATCGTTGCCCGGGTTGCCGGAAAACCGCGGCGAACGCTCTCCCCGTCGCCACAGCAGTTACCGCAACGGTGACCCCGTGCAAAGGCTAATGTACGCCGGTGATCCGAAACGCGGTATCGCTGCATGTGCCACTTGCCACGGTCCCGGCGGCTATCGCATCGGCGCGCCCGCTTTGATCAAACAAAATGAACTCTATATTGAGCAGCAGCTTCAGGCGTTCGCGCAAGGCACCCGCGCCAACGACATGAATATGCCCATGCGGACGATCAGCGCGATGCTTACGGAATCTGAGATGCGAGCTCTTGCCCACTTATATGCAAACGAGAACATCGCAGCGGCAACGAAAGTGGTTTCTCCGCCCGAGCAATGACATTACTTCTTCCACCGGCCCACCAAGCAACCGGACCTCAATCGCAGCGCCAGCTTTCGCGGATAAGTTTTCAATACGACGGACGAACCGACAGTTTGCGGTTAAGATGTCCTACTTGTGACGATCGCTTCCGACGTGCCGACTTTCAATACTAACAGCGCTGCAAAACACGTTTCGCCTCGCGGATAGGACTAATCCCGCTTGCCATCACTCGCTTAGCAAGCGGCTGGTAAACAAAGCGAAAGTCGAACCAAAAACCGTTCAGAATTTTGGGTCACGCAAAGATTCAGACGACCCTCGATCCGTACACGCAGGGAGACAGTGACGAAACACGGGCCGCGCAGGGCGAATTCCTGAGCGCTGAGGGGATGACCACCGCGGTGAATTACGTCCGCCATGGTTAGATGATTCACCGCCAACAAGCACGGACCATGCTGAGGAATATTTTCTAATCCGCTCGTTTCGACCCGGCAGCTAATTTGACCATTCCTCCGAACAGCCGCTTTAGGCTCTCATGCCCCGGAGACCACCGCGAATAATTCCAGAGCCAAGTAGTCCACATCAATCGGTTGCGGTTTTCCCCTCGTGATTCGGCATAGTGGAGGCTTGCGACGTGTTAGTCTCAGGTGAGAATGTCTCGGACAACAATACGAATCTCATGGCCGCCAACTCCTATGCACTTGATAAGTCCTTGGCTATGCGTTCCATATCCATTGGAGTATAAGTCTTCGCTATCTGGGCATCATTTCCAGTTTCAACGTTATCGAAATACAAAGCACAGTCTTGAGAGCCGGGGATCATCGGAAAGTGAATAGCTCGTCTGGCGATCTGCTGTACTTTAAAGCCTGCACGCAATGCATTGGCATGCAGCCATATGTCGTCAGCTCTTGGACAGCAGTTCTGAAACTCAGAACCAGCGTTTCTAAGCGCTGCCAACAATCGCGGCGGATAGATCGCGCCGGAAACTCCCACGGACATGTGTCTCCAACTGGGCATGGTTGACCGACACAACGGCCACTGCGAGTACGGTGCTATTTTGCCGCCTTGAAAGGAAATAGTCCTGGCACGGTAGCAACTAACGACCTTGGCATCGCGCTCACATGCATTGGTCAGCGCCTTTAGCCAATATGGTGGATAGAAGACATCGTCGTCCGCCGTCACCAGCGGTACGACGAACTCATCCTTCGATTTGACGTAAGGATAATATTTTTTGTGGGGGCCATAGTTTTTGCATAATCGGATCGTCAGTCCACGCTCACGCAGTCTCTCCAGCGTGGCGGGCAATGATTTATAACGCTGTTCCTCGTCGAGCCAAAGAATCAGTTCGGACGGCAACAATGTACCCTTGGCTATAGATTCAATCGCGACATAAACCGTGTCAATTCTCTTGCCGTATGACGTCAAGGATACGATCGGCCCGCCTGGCCGTATAACTGCGGCCTTTGTTTGCCGGTTGACATTCCTAAGTTGGCTAGCTTTCCACCCTAAATATGTTCTCTTGGCAATCCTCAACGGCGACCTGGCTATGAGCCTTGCAGTTTTATAAAGGGGCATGTCGCTTACCGGGATTTCCGCGTTATCGCAAAATAAAACAGCACTGTATCAGCTTAACTCGGTCACGAGACGTATGGTTGCGGGGATGGCGGCTCGCAATTTGAATTGAATCGCTATCCAAAGGCTAAGGAGTAGTAACCCATCGGAGGCCAGGCTTGTCCAGGCGGCGCCGAGCCATCCGTATTTTGGAAGGATAGCGAGGTTTAGTCCGACGTTAACGAATGCAATCGCGACTTGGATTGCGGAACGTAATCCCTGGAACCCTGCGCCATTCCCTCGACACCCTTGCTAAAAAAATTGGGATATGCCGCTGATGCCAGGGAGCGAATGGGAGTCATACTGACATCAACGATACGATAGGCTGCGGCGTAGATTCCTGCGGCCGCGAAAGAAATTTTTCCAAGCATTACCTTGTCAATGTCGTTGTAGATTGTGGCTGCGGAAGTTCCGATGCTGAAGTACGCGCCTTCGGCCACATCTTCACGAAAAGCCGGCCAGTTGAATGTGGGGGCACCCCAAATGCACTGCGCGCGGTAGAAAGCATACAGAGTGCTTACTGCGCTGGCACCCAGATAAGCGCCTGCCCACAGTGGAAGCGTGACTGGCCGCCACCACATAGATAGCAAGGCGATGGCTATCAATCGAGGCAAACTGCCGGTTACATTTTGTATAGCATTTTCCTTCATGCGATTGACGGCACCAAAGCCAAAGCACGCAAGTTCAACTACTCTCATGAGGATCAAGTCAGAAATGCAGACCGCTGCTACGAGCTGGAACGGCATACGCAAATGAAGCAAATAGTCGATAATGAAAACGAATCCACTTAAGATCACGCCCGAAACCATACTGGCGATCAGTCCGTTGCCCCAGCACAAACTCGCGCCACGCTTTCGGGAACGGACATTCTTGACAAATAAATTGGCGGTGCCCAATCCCGAAAAGGGCGTTAAAATCCCTACCAACGCCACAGTGGCTACGAAACCACCATAATTGTCCGGACCAAGGCTGCGTGCAATCAGAACAAAATATAACGCTTGAATGATCAGTCTGAGGCTCTGGCCCGTCGCCAGGTGGCCAGCGTCTCTTGCAAGCCGGCTTGCTTTAATTCTCGCCAAAAGGCTCATCACGTTGTCTCGCACAAAGCAACGCTCATGTCTTGCTTTCCAATTTGATGGCCCTGTTCCCACGAGGGTCGCGGGCACAGAAGCCTGGGTTATCAGGATGTCGACGCCTCAAAATAGATATCCAGGTATTGCGAAAATCCGCGGATTCTAGGATGGCCGTACAAGCTTTTCGTGAGTCAGAAAATATGGTGCGGATGCTGCAATGAATCGCCTTAAAAATTACCTTGGACTTAGTCGCCGCTGTCATCGTTCGGAGGAAGGAAGTGGCTACCTCCTGATAGCCGGAGTCTGGAAATCCAGCTATCCAGGATAAGCCTAGTCCCCGGGAAATCATGGTAATCGCGAGACGGCGCAACGTCGGAATGTTTTCATACAAGCACAAACCAACCATCAAAGCCGTGGCCGCCATAACCGATCTCTTACCAACTGTAGGGCTCCCCACTAATTTAGACAGTCAGGGCCTGGTTTTTTAGGTCAACTGCAAAACTCAAGAACGCTTCATGCGGGGTACGATTTCCGACGCCGCGATGAGGCCGGTTGTGATTGTACTCCTGGATCCAGCGCGCGATCGAGGCTCGTGCTTCCTGCACGTTACGGTACTCCGCGGTCCAGACTTCCTCTTCCTTCAAGCTGCGATGGAACCGTTCGATATAACTGTTGCCCTCCGGGTGATTATAGGCCGTGCGCCGATGCGTGATTCCCAGCCGGTGCAGAGCTTCGATGAAACGCGTGGAAGTAAATTGTGTTCCGTTGTCGGTGGTCAGGGTTACGCTGGCATCGCGGCTACCTTCTGGCAGACGCTCAAGTACGGCTTGTTCGACGGCATCGAGGGCTTCTTCCGTCCGACAACGATGCGACAGATTCCAACTCACGTTCGCGATAAGGACCTTCTTCTGGCTCAAAGGGGACCCCCAAGAACGGGGACTGCTCTTGCGAATACCGGGCACCCAAAGCATTTTCCGCCGCGTACCAATCGATTTCAGGCGAACCGAACGGGCGGCCCCTGCGCAGCCAAAATTCGTAGGCGAGTTTTGCAGTCTCATCGTGCCTATATGCTCCCGTCATTAGTCCCTCCTGGTTGAATGTCCAGCGCCACCCCGGCCCTGAAACACCTCACGTAGAAATACGTGTATACCGTTCCATCTCAACGCGGTGATGATCTCGGAAAACGCTCTTCGCGGAATGCCGATCACCTGAGTAACTTGCCAGCAAGCCAGTAATCGACACTAAACTTTCCCGGACCAGAGCAGATTAGCCATATAAAGAAGAGCACGTACAGGACTTCCGGAAGATACAGCAGGTCATCCAGCCAGCTCAGAAACGAAAGTCCTTTAGGCAAGGTGGAAAGCGCACTGGTCAGGGTGGCGACAATCATATCGATCATTAAAGCCACGCAGGCAGGGGTTGAGAGAAATCCCACAGCCACCAGGGATCCGCAAACGAACTCGACACCTGACACGAAATAGGCCGTCTGGCGGGGAAACGGGACTTTGGCCTGAACCAGCGTGTCGTAAACAGGTTTCGTGCCGCCAGCCACAAACAATTTGTTGGCCCCGGAGATGGCGAAGAACAGCCCGATCGAAACCCGTACCAGCACGATGGCATATGGTTCCAAATCACTGCTACCCAGCAGCCCAAGTTGGACCAACCATTTCCAATCCATCTCTTGTCCCTCCCTCGGAGGATGAACTGCAACGCCGCCGCATATCGTGCAGTTGAAGTTCTCCCCTTCCTGCGTTGATCAGGGCTTAGCGCCTCTCTGGCGGCAATTTCTGTTCTCGCCATTCATGCCGCAAACCGCAAATGGCGGTCTCGCTCGCGAATTCTCGCGCCTCCAGTTATGTGTCCATCCGTTCGACCCATTGAGCGCGCGATGCGGGAGCCACGAATGGATCCGCAAAATACTGTGTTTCCCGCGCAACCTTGTCGCCAGTGAACTCCATGATGCTCACCGTATAGGACGGCTTGCCGTCATAGGTCAAGATGAATTCGGTGACCCAAAGATCGCCGCTGCCAATGATTCGTCGGATAGAAAACCGTTTCTTGTTCGGCTGACTCGCGCGTTGGTTCTGTATGTTGCTGCGACCGCGGGTCCGCTCGCCTGACTGCGGGTATTCCAGCACCGCGTCCTCGTGATAGATGAGATGCTCCGTTTGAAAATCGTTGGCATCGGACGCCGCCCAATGCTGATCCAGTGCCGCACGGATCTCTTGATCTCGCACCCCACAACTCTGCTCCTTCTTTTGTTGATCGTTCATCTTGAGCCTTCAATATGACACGAAGTTAATGCTTCAACGGAATCGCACTGTACGCTCGTCAAGTCGCGCTGTTCTTCGACTAGGAGTTGTTATTCCGCGGATCGTCTTTCGCGCTGAGGTATTCCAGACCTAGCGGCCCCATCGCGTTTACTTGCGTCACGTACTCGCTGGATTTGGCCCAGTGGAAGTGCGACGTGTTGCCGGGGAGAATAACCACCGCGCCAGGCGGATAGGCTTCCAACTTACTCTCATCGAATTCATCACCCAATCCAATGTGAAAAACGCCTGAAATCACGGTGTAAACTCGATCCTCTGGATGCTTGTGGGGCATCAGCTTTTCACCGTGAGGCACTTTGACCCTGATTGTGTATGGGCCAGGTTCCGACGGCTGACCCACGACGACGGCTAGCCTAACGGTAGGTGGAAACGCCGGGAACGGTTTCCAATCGACATCTTCGGACAAGATGCTTTTGAAAACCTCCTGTCCCAGTTGGTGAAGCCGGACTTCGCTTTGCTGGGTGGGCTTTACGGCGCTGGCTTTCTGAGACATACAAACCTCCTTGGTGCGCGAGGAAACATTCGCATCAGCGGTTGATGTGGGCTATGGCTGCGGGAATCCGAACATCAACCACGACTGATTGGCTACCCAATGCGGGTACAGCTCCGTCATCTTATCGAACAGCTCCTGGTCGGACGTCGCGGTTTTCTGCACCCGATCGAAGTCCTGCAGGTAACGCTTCGTGTCTTGGATCGTCGAGGGAGAATCGGGCGCGCCAGGCTTCTTGTGACCGGCGACAACAATCGCCGGGTTCAGCGCCGCTAACCGGTCTAGCGCCGCGATCCAATTCTTTCGGCTCTCGGGGGTGGTGTCGCCGACGTAAATGCGGCATTGGTTATACACAACGTCACCGGCGACGATCAGGCCTATGGATGGAACGTGTAGAGACGTCGAATCGGGACTATCGGTGCGGCCCTGCTCGATGATGCGCAACTCGTGGCCCTCGAGAGTGAACGTGTCGTGCTCATAGGGCTTAGGCGGAACCAACTTGGTGGCCACTTGCCCAGGAAAGAGCCGGCGGGCTAACCGCGCCACTGTGGGAGTGAAGGACATCTGCATGGCCTTCACCGTCTTGGGCGTTGCTATCGCCCGAGCGCCCGGGAAACGGTCGAGCAGAATGCTCAGCCCGTAGAAGTGGTCGAAATGGGCGTGCGTTATATAGATGGTCTCCAAGTTGCGGTTGTGCAAAGCGACCCAATCCGCGAGAGCCTCGGCCTCAGCCACTGTCCCCATTGCGTCCACCAGCACCGCGTCGTACTCGCCGAAGATTAAAGTCGACGTGATAGGGTCAAAGCCGAGCGCTTCGCCGAAGGGCTTTGGCCGCTCGCCGACCATAGTCTTTCCCGGGGC